>Ga0164243_10000230_pt1 | contig 123278 bp, 108 predicted proteins | sample OricompcompostOP_FD_108781 | JGI IMG/M metagenome (GOLD analysis project Ga0164243, IMG submission 108781) | Organic Plus compost microbial communities from Emeryville, California, USA - Original compost - Organic plus compost (OP) | ecosystem: Engineered > Solid waste > Mixed feedstock >...
ATATGGAAACTACACTTAAATTCAAAACAACGATTAACTGCGGTGGCTGCCTGGCAGCCGTAACACCTTCTCTCAACCAGTCTGTTGGCGAAGGAAATTGGCAGGTAGATATTAACAATCCGGATAAAATCCTGACGGTAAATGCCAATGCTGCCGATGCGGATACGGTTGTTGCGGCGGTCAGCAAGGCCGGGTTCAAAGCAGAATCTGTAGTACAATAAATGTAATAAAACACGGACGACGCAGAAAAACAACACCTAAATCAGCGGAAAAATCCGTTCAATCCGCGTCATCCGTGTTCAATCAAAACTAACTTGTCATGAAGATTACTTTGTTATTATCGATGTTACTCCACATAGGGAATATGGCACCCGCACAGCTCCCGAATGCGAAGACAGAAACCTTCCGTATCGCAGGCAATTGCGGTATGTGCAAGCAAACCATCGAAGCTGCCGGCACCAGGAAGGGTGAAAGTGTCCTATCCTGGAATGCAGATACCCATTTTGCGGAGCTTACCTACGATTCCGCAGCAACAACTGCCGATGTGGTACTGAAACGGGTAGCCTATGCTGGTTACGACAACGAACATTACCTGGCTCCTGCCGAAGCTTATGCTGCATTAAAAAACTGTTGCCAATATGAACGTGCTCCACAGGCTACCGCGCTAACAACGAACAATGACCCGGCACGCGTTGAACACGGCATACCCCATGCCGATCACCCATCACCGACCACCGGTCACCATTCACCTGTAGACGGTGTGCTTCCCTCCTACTTCAAATTGAAAGACGCCCTTGTAGCTGGCAATGCGAAAAATGTGTCTGCCGTTGCAGCGGATCTGTCCAAGCAGCTGGAAGGGCTATCGGCACCGGAAGCCAAAGAGGCGGCCACCCATGCAGCCGCGGTAGCCAAGGCCAAAACCCTCGAAGACCAGCGGGTCCGATTTGCCGCGCTGTCTGAAAGCCTGTATCGCTTCACGAAAACGAATTCGCCTTCGTCTTTGGTTTATTATCAGCACTGCCCGATGTATAACAAAGGAAAAGGTGCCAACTGGCTGAGCAACGAGAAAGCCATCCGGAATCCTTATTACGGAGACCAGATGCTAACCTGTGGCAATGTCGTTGAAACACTGGGTGGAAAGGATGCTGAAACACATTCACACGAATGAGGGGCATCCATAACATACATAGGTTATTATTGGTCTTGTTGTTGACGGCCAGTATGTCGGTGGCTACCGCACAGCAGACGGTCCGTTACGATCTCGACGTCACCGATACGGTGGTTAACTACACCGGGAAAACCCGGAAGGCCATCGCCATCAATGGGCAGCTGCCCGCTCCTACCCTTCATTTCACCGAAGGTGACACCGCGGAAATCCACGTGCACAACCACATGCATCACGAGACATCCATCCACTGGCATGGCATTCTTTTACCCAACGAACAGGACGGGGTTCCTTACCTGACCACGGCCCCGATCAAAGGTATGAGTACCCACGTATACCGGTTTCCCATCCGGCAAAGTGGCACGTACTGGTATCATTCACATACCATGCTGCAGGAGCAGATCGGCCTATACGGCGCGTTCATCATCCATAAAAGAAATGAGCGCCCGGTAAATGAGGAGGTCATGCTGCTGAGCGATTGGAGCGACGAAAATCCCCACCAGATCGAGCGGTCGCTGCACCGGGCGACCGACTGGTACGGCATCCGGAAAGGCGCTGCCCAAAGCTATGGCGAAGGATTGATGTCCGGACATTTGGGCACCAAATTCGTAAATGAGTGGAAACGGATGCATGCCATGGACGTGAGCGATGTCTATTATGAACGCTTCTTTGTGAATGGCCATGCGGAAGAACAACGTCAACACTACCGCAAAGGCGATAAGGTTCGGGTACGCATCATCAATGGCAGTTCATCCACATATTTCTGGCTTACCTATTCGGGTGGACCCCTTACCGTGGTGGCTTCGGATGGCGCCGACGTAGAACCGGTAACCGTAGACCGGCTTATTGTAGGCGTATCAGAAACCTACGATATAGAAGTGACCATCCCGGCAGACAGAGCTGCTTACGAGTTGGCGGCGACTTCTGAAGACCGCATGGGCCAGGTATCCCTGTGGCTAGGCGATGGCGTCAAACAGCTGAAGCAACCGCTCGGTAAACTGGATTATTTTGAAGGGATGAAGATGATGAACGGCATGATGACCGTGGGTGGCAATATGAAAGATATGGGCATGAACATGAGCCTGCAACAGATGGACATGAATGTGGTCATGTATCCCGAAGGAAACAGTCCGAAGACGCTCAATTACGCCATGCTGCGGTCGCCCCAGCCCACTACACTACCAGACAAGCCTTTCCGGACACTCCATTTTGAGCTGACCGGCAACATGAACCGCTATGTGTGGACCCTGAATAACCGCACGGTGTCCGAGAGCGATAAAATCCGGATCAAAAAGGGAGAAAACATCCGTATTATCCTCACCAACAATTCCATGATGCGCCACCCGATGCACCTGCATGGTCACTTTTTCCGGGTAATCAACGGGCAGGGCGACCATGCGCCATTGAAAAACGTATTGGATATCATGCCCATGGAAACCGATACGTTGGAATTCAACGCCTCGGAAGAATACGGCGACTGGTTTTTCCACTGCCACATCCTCTATCACATGATGAGCGGCATGGGCCGGATCTTCACGTATGAACATTCGCCGCCCAATCCACAGATTCCCGATCCGGAAAAAGGCCTGCGTAAGGTATACGCCGACGACCGGCGATTTTACCTAGGTGCTGAAATCGGTATCGAGACCAACGCGAGTGATGGCGACGTTGTGCTGGAAAATACACGCTGGGCCTGGCAGACGGATTGGCACCTCGGCCCCAACAAGCGCCGTGGCTACGAAGTCGATACCCGCTTCGGTAGGTATCTCGACCGTAACCAGTTCCTAATGGTCTTTGTTGGAGGAGAATGGCGCTACCGTGAAGGTGGACATGCCGACCGCAACTGGTTTGGACAGGTTAATACGAAAGATGACCGCACGGCTTTCAACATCGGATTGCAATACACGCTCCCCTGGTTCATCGTGGCCGATCTGCGTGTGAACCACAAGGGATACGTTCGTCTGCAGATTGAGCGGGATGATATTCCGATCACTACACGGCTGCGGCTGCGGGGACTGTACAACAGCGACGGCGAATACACCGTGGGTGCGAAATATATCCTCACCAAATACCTGGCGTTATCTAGCCATTACGACAGCGACATGGGTTGGGGAGGTGGATTAACATTTACGTATTGATTCGTATCAAAAAGCCTTACATTTGGGGCCATGGATAACTACGCGGTCATTTTTGACATGGATGGTGTCATCGCGCACACCAATCCTTACCATTCCGAAGCATTCAGGCAGTTTTTTGACAACTATAACGTTCCCTATACCGATCAGGAATTCGAGGACCACATGTATGGCAAACACAACGACTACATCATGCGGTATTTTTTCAAGCGTGAGCTCAGCGACGAAGAAGTCAAACGCCTGGCTGATGAGAAAGAGGCCTTGTTTCGTGAAATCTACCGCTCCCGTTTAGAGCCCATCGCTGGATTACCGGAATTCCTCGCCGCACTCAGATCCGAGGGGATGCACATTGGTGTTGCCACATCCGCGCCGCGCGCTAATCTGGATTTTATCCTTGATGGCCTCGCTTTACGGCCGTTGATGGATTCCGTCTTAGCTAGTGAAGATGTAACTGCCCATAAGCCTGACCCGGAAATTTACCTGAAATCAGCTGCAAATCTGGACACCCGGCCCGCGAACTGTGTAATTTTCGAAGATTCTTTTTCAGGCGTATCTGCAGCCATCAATGCCGGAGCCAAGGTGGTCGGTGTGCTTACCTCGCATACAAAAGAACAGCTACCTCCCTGCCAACACTATGTCCGGAATTATTACCAGGTTGACGTAGCAAAAATCAAGCAAATGCTGGCAATTCATCATGCCTGATTTTTCCAACCTGCTGCATGGCCCCGGAGAGTGGGTTCTTTTCTTCTTCTGCGCGATGCTCATTGGTATGTCTAAAACAGGCGTCCAAAATATCGGTACGGCAACCATACCTGTTTTCGCATTGCTTTTCGGCGCCAAACACTCGACCGGTATTGTACTACCTATGCTTTGTATGGCCGACTTATTGGCTGTCATCTATTACCGGAAAAAATTCCATCGGGATCTCGTAATCAAGCCCATGCCCTGGGCACTGATGGGATTGGTTGTTGCCCTTATACTGGGACATATGGTTCCTGAATCGGGCTTTAAGATACTAATGGGTGGATGCGTTCTGCTGGGTGTGGTGACAATGGCCGGAATGAATCGTCCCGAATCGCTGAACAAGGTTACAGCATCACGTTGGTTTGCACCGGTAATCGGGTTTGTCCTCGGTTTTTCCACCATGATTGGCAATGCTGCCGGCCCTATCCTCACCGTCTATCTGTTGGCCATGCGGCTTCCCAAATTTGCATTTGTAGCAACGGGTGCGTGGTTTATCATGATCTTAAATTACCTAAAAATACCCCTTCAGATTTTTGTTTGGGATAATGTGTCCTGGGCAGGCTTTACGCTCAGCCTAACTGCTCTCCCTTTTATTCTCGTGGGCGGCTTTGTTGGCATCCGGATTGTCCACATCCTACCGGAGCGACATTTCAAAATACTCATGATTACGTTAACAATCGTATCAACCTTATTTTTGCTGATTTAGCGGGATTACTTTTCTAAGGTGGATACACAAAACGGTCGGCATCCGATTAATTTATGTACCTTTGTATTGCTGGGATACCGATGAATGAGAAGCAACTGACAACGATTTTGAATGCCCGCTCGGTTAAGCCAACTGCGATGCGGTTGTTGGTGCTTGACATGCTCGCACGGCAGGAAACTGCGATCAGCCTATCAGATCTGGAGGAACAGTTTGACAAAGTAGATAAAGTCACCCTATACCGCACACTGAAAACCTTTGAACAGCACAAGATCATCCACAGCATAGATGATGGCACCGGATCCGCAAAATATGCCCTATGCAGCGAAGGGTGCGAGTGTAATCCGGGCGACCTGCATGTTCATTTTCATTGTCAGCTCTGTAAACGGACGTTCTGCCTCACAGAATATACCATTCCGGCCATAAACCTGCCCCATAAATTTATACTGAAAGAAATGAATATGGTATTAAAGGGGCTGTGTGAAGATTGCTCGAACTAAATTTGCAAATCGATTGCATACTTTTTGGGATTATCTTTGTCATACTATGGATATAATGACCTGACATGTCAGTGCCTCATTCAAAAAGGTGCTGAAGGCAATAAGTCCCGATGGAAACTCAGGTTCATTAAACCATATAAAAGCAAACTGCGAGGCATTCATGATGCCATATGAAAGCAGACAACTGAATGAATAATGATTTTCTAATGAAACCTCAAAACCATACGACCTGCTGCTCATCGGAAGACAGTATTTCTAACCACATACATGTTGATGGAGACGGTCATAATCACGTTCAAAGCAGCGGTCCTTCCCTATTCAGGCTTTTCCTTCCGGCTATCATCAGTTTTGCGCTCCTGCTATTGGGCCTGGCCTTTGATAACGGATGGCTTCCGCATCCCCCTTTTTTCGGCGGTTGGGTACGTTTCATAGGGTATGCCGCTGCCTATGTTCCCGTGGGCGGACCGGTTATTCTGGAGATGTTGCAGGCCTTCCGGAAGAAAGAAATCTTTTCGGAATTCACTTTGATGGTCATCGCCACACTGGGAGCCTTTTTTATCGGGGAATATCCCGAAGGCGTGGCGGTCATGCTCTTCTATACCGTGGGTGAAAATCTGCAAGGTATGGCCGTACGCCGAGCCAAGGGAAACATCAAGGCACTGTTGGACCAGCGGCCGGACGAGGTGACCCTGATAGAACAGGGCAGTCCCCGCACCATAAAGGCCAAGCAGGCTCGCATCGGACAAACCTTACAGCTTAAGCCCGGTGAAAAGTTGGCCTTGGATGGGGAATTAGTTTCCGACCGCGCGGCCTTTAACACCGCAGCACTCACCGGCGAAAGCAAGCCGGATACAAAAATAATGGGCGACACGGTATTGGCGGGCATGATTAACCTGAACACCGTAGCGCAGGTACGTATCACCGCTGCGTATAACGACAGTAAACTCAGCAAGATCATCGCATTGGTACAAGATGCCACGTCACAAAAAGCACCAACTGAACTATTCATACGTAAGTTCGCCAAAGTTTATACGCCCATTGTGGTATTGCTTGCCCTGCTGATCACCGCGTTGCCTGCCCTGTTTGTAGCTGATTACATATTTACGGATTGGCTGTATCGAGCGCTGGTCTTTTTGGTTATATCCTGCCCCTGTGCGCTTGTCATCTCCATCCCGCTGGGATATTTCGGTGGTATTGGGGCCGCCAGCCGTCACGGTATCCTGTTCAAAGGAAGCAATTTTCTGGATACATTGGCCACTATTCAGCAAGTCGTAATGGACAAGACAGGTACCCTCACGAAAGGGGTATTTACCGTGCAGGATATTTTCATTTCGGAGGAGTTTGATCGGGATGAAGTACTCGCGTGGACCAACGCATTGGAACGCAACAGCACCCACCCGGTTGCCACAGCCATCCATGATTATGCCGGCCCCGTAGATGAGGCCCTTCGGTTGGAGGAGATCGAGGAAATTGCGGGATACGGTTTGCGGGCCATGTTAGACGGCAAGGAACTTCTGGTAGGTAATTTCAAACTGCTCGACCGGTTCGGGGTTAAATACGATGTTTCAATCGGCAATACCGCTCAAACCCTGGTTGCCGTCGGTTATAGTGGCCAGTTTGCTGGATACCTGACTATAGCCGATGAAATTAAACCGGATGCGACTAAGGCCATCCGTGAACTGAAGGCATTGGGTGTCACCCCCACGATGCTCAGCGGCGACCGCACAACCGTTGTCCGCGAAGTAGCTGACAGCCTGAATATATCCCAGGCATATGGAGATTTGCTGCCAGAAGATAAGGCAGAGAAGATCAAGGAAATGAAAGCATCCAATTGCCGGATTGCTTTTGTTGGCGATGGGGTAAATGACGCCCCCGTTGTGGCACTAAGCGATGTGGGCATCGCAATGGGTGGTCTAGGCAGCGATGCCACCATTGAAACGGCCGATGTGGTCATTCAGGATGATATGCCCAGCAAGATACCCGTGGCAATTCGTATTGGCAGGGCTACACGCCGTATTGTATGGCAGAATATTACAATGGCTTTTGTTGTGAAGGCTGTAGTCCTTATTCTCGGGGCAGGTGGGCTGGCCAATATGTGGGAAGCCGTCTTTGCGGATGTAGGGGTGGCCTTGATCGCCATTGGCAATGCCATCCGCATTCAGCGGATGCATTTCTGAGGGTATTGGCTTTTGGTAGTAAGTCGCTTTTCAGCGGCAGCCGAGTAGACCGCTAAATGCGTAGCATTCATGTACCGATGGAAGCAGGCCGTAGCGAATAACGTTGCTTTTTATTGAACACAATTATAATTGCATATAAAAGCAACTTTATCTAAGTTTGTCCATTACTACTTACCAATTGATAAAACTATGTACAGTATTAATAGAAAGCAATTCATTAGCACGATTTCGCTATTGGCCGGTTCATCTTTGCTTCCTGCCTCTACTTGGGCAGCAGCGAAGGGAAAATATGCGACAAAGATGAAATTGGGACTTGTCACCTATCAATGGGGGAAAGACTGGGATGTGCCTACGTTGATCAAAAACTGCATGGATACGGGAGTACAGGGAGTCGAGTTGCGGGTAGACCACGCCCACGGGGTTACCCCCGAAATGACTAAGCAAGCGCGTTTGGCCGTCAAAAATCTATTTGCTGACAGTCCGGTAACGTTCGTGGGCATGGGGACCAATGAACAATACGATTTCCCGGATAAGGATAAACTTAAGGCATCCATTGCACGAACCAAAGAATTCATCCAATTAAGTGCAGATATTGGCGGTAGCGGGGTCAAGGTCAAACCGAATGCCTTTCACCCGAACGTGCCACGGGAACAGACGATGGCCCAGATTGGTGCAGCCTTAAACGAACTGGCGGCTTATGCAGCCGATTTCGGCCAGCAGCTCCGCCTGGAGGTCCATGGTAACGAAACGCAGGAACTGCCAAACATCAAGACCATCATGGATCATGCCGATCACCCCAACGCCACGATTTGCTGGAATTGTAATCCGGAGGATCTGAACGGCCAGGGATTCCAATACAACTTTGACCTGGTAAAGGACCGTCTGGGCGATACCATCCATGTGCGGGAGCTGGATCGTACGGATTATCCGTATGCGACGTTGCTGAAGAATCTGGCCGACATGGATTATAAGGGCTGGATCCTGCTGGAATGTCATACCAACCCTGCAGATAAAGTTGGATCCATGCGGGCACAACGAGCTGTGTTCGATCGCATGGTATCCAAACTTTAACGGATTATATGGTGTTGCAGATTCAATCTTGTACGGCTAAGCTGTTGTTTCCGGCAAGTAATTTGGCACTCTCCGCCAAGCGGATAAATTCAGCCCGATACCCTTCATCATCGGTACCCTTCGATGCCTTAGCACGCATAATCAGCTGATCATAGTCTGCTTGTTGTTTATAATCCGAGTTACGTAGCAACATGCCCAGCTCGGCCACGGCGCTGGCAAAACGGAAATCCATGCTGGCGTTGGCAAGTTCCACTGGTCTTTCGGCCACAGCCACCTGCTGCAGACGGCTCTCGTCGCCATCGGGATCCTTGTAGCGGAATTTGACCGTTGCCACCTCATTGCTGGGTGCCGCCGTTGGCCGCTCTTTCACCGGCTGGTATTTCAAGGGATCGACCTGACCCGGATAAGCACTCTTAACGCCCACCGGCACGATTTCATACAGCGCGGTTACGGTATGCCCCACCCCCATATCACCCCCTAGTTTCTCATCGTTGTTGAAATCTTCTTTTTCCAGCAAACGGTTTTCATATCCCAGTAATCGATAAGCCTGCACCTTTGCAGGGTTAAACTCCACCTGTACTTTCACATCTTTTGCGACGGTAAAGAGTGTACTGCCAAATTCGGTGACCATCGCTTTGCGGGCCTCGGTGATATTGTCGATATATGCATAATTGCCATGCCCTTTATCGGCCAGCAATTCCATCTTACTGTCTTTTAAATTACCCATACCAAAACCCAATACAGATAGGCTGATACCGCTTTGCCGTTCTTTGGCAATCAATTGCTCCATATCGCCATCACTGGATGGACCTACATTAAAATCCCCATCGGAAGCTAGGATAACGCGGTTGTTCCCCCCTTTGATAAAATGCTGGCGGGCGATGCGGTATGCCAACTGCAGTCCAGCGCCGCCGGCCGTGGATCCTCCGGCACTGAGTGCATCAATGGCATCCTTGATTTTAGTTTTCTGATTGCCCGGCGTGCTTTCAAGTACCACACCGGCCGATCCGGCATACGTCACGATGGCAACGTGGTCATTATCACGAAGCTGATCCACGAGCATTTTCATGGACGCCTGTGCAAGCGGCAGGCGATTTGCATCCATCATGGAGCCCGACACATCGATCAGAAAGACCAAATTCGATGCAGGGAGTTCATCCGCAGGCATCGATTTTGCTTTCAGTCCAATGCGCAGCAGATGATGCTGGGAATTCCAGGGTGCGACTGCCAATTCCGTGTGGATGGCAACGGGTTCACGATTGCTGGGGCCTTCCAGTTCGTACTGGAAATAATTAATCATTTCTTCAATCCGCACAGCGTCCGTAGGGGGTAATTGTCCGTTGTTAATGAACCTGCGGAAGTTGCTATAGGAAGCCGCATCCACGTCGATGGCAAAGGTTGACAATGGCTCGTCCAACGGATTCAGGAAACGGTTTTCCGTAATCCCTTTGTACGATTCGGTGTTTTCGGGATAGCGCGGGAACCGGTCCGGAACGTACATCTTGACGGATCTGTTTCCAATAGTGAGGCCTGTAGCGCTTCCAACCAATGCAGACCGCTCCTGTGTACCCAAACCTACCACCACCACTTCGTCCAGCGATGTCTGTGACTGCACAAGGGACACATCCAGCATTTTCTTTTTTCCCACCTTTATCCGCTTGGTTTCGTAACCGATGTAACTAAACAGCAGGAATTGTCCGGCTTCAGCCGAAATGGCGTATTGCCCATTGGAGTCCGTTTGAGTGGCTAATCGGCTCCCTTCTACCGAAACGGCAACCCCAACCAAGGCTGCTCCTGTGTGTTGATCGTAAACCTTGCCGCTAATTGTAAGCGATGTGGGGGTGCGGTATCCCACTAGGGATAGCGTCAGCACCGTTGTAAAAAAGATGATCGGTTTCATAATACTGAATTTTGGCGAAGGATGCGTGGCTTTCCAAATTTCCATAAACCAGAAAAAAAAATTATTTTCACCCGGCAATGAACAGGTTCGGCAAGTCTAAAAAGAAAGTCGATGACGACGATACGCTTTTAAAGCGCTATCGTGAAACAGGCGACCTAACCGTGTTGGGCGAATTGTTCAATGTGCATGCAGAAATGGTCTACTATGTATGCAAGCGTTACCTACAGGACAATGAACGCAGCAAAGACGCCGTCATGCAAATATTCGAAGAACTCATCCATAAGATAAATAAACAGGAAATCCGGCGATTTGGCAGTTGGCTTTATGTACTCAGCCGCAACCATTGCCTGATGCAATTGCGGTCCGAGAAAAATAGACACCAAGTTTCCATCGATGAATTTGTGGAATTTTCCCTTCCCGTGCATCCTGCGGACGATGCAACAGAAAAAGAGGAACAGCTCACGGCGTTGGAACACTGTATGGAACAATTGCCCGAAAAACAAAAGCGCAGCGTCGATTTGTTCTATCTAAACGAGAAGTGTTACAAGGAAATTGCCGAAATCACGGGATATAACATGAACGAGGTTAAAAGCTACATCCAAAACGGCAAGCGAAATTTAAAGTTGTGTATGGAGGCCCGCCATGGCAAAAGATAAGGTAGACATCGAGATAATCAGGCGGTATATCCGTGGGGAGCTTACCCCCAGGGAAATGCATTCCCTGGAACGCCGGGCACAGGATGATCCCGCGTGGATGGATGTTATCCTGGGCATGGAAAGCGATACCGAAGCGGTACATGATGCGAATATAGCAGCGCTACGCGAGCGTGTTGCATCACGCATCGGACGTGGCCGTGTACGGCGACTTGCCCCCATCCAGCGCTGGGCCATAGCGGCAACTGTACTAGTAGCTTTTACGCTCGGCACCTTATGGTTCAGCCAGTGGCACACGTTGGATGAAAATCAACCAACCATCGCATCAGCACCCGCTGATACTGGAACACAGCAAGCTGAACAGCGGGCCGTCTCATCCCCCCATGAAACCCTCCGGAAAAACGCCGCGGAGGAAACCACTGCAACAGCGCCTCCATCCAAACCGCCAACGTCTGCCACAGAGGCAGACGCAGCGTCAAAATCAGCGGCGGCTCCGGCAACTGTCACCAAAGAACAAGCCAGTGACACGTCTGAACCTCCCGTGGTGATCGGATATGGGCGGCAGGAAAGATCCAGCGTTGTGGGGGCCGTTACCCTGCCGCCGGACACCGAACAAACAAAACAAGAGGAATATGCGCTAAATGCACGGACGGCTAAAATACGCCTACGCGGCACAAGTGGAACAGCAATGCAGCCGGAGCAGGGCCTGGTTACGGGCAGAGTGGTTGACCGCGAAACCCAAACGCCGTTAACGGGGGTGGTCCTCCGGCTCTCCGATGACCGGGCAGTGACAACCGATTCCGCCGGTCGATTTACCCTTGCGCAGCCACCGGATACCCTTCAAGCCCAATTGATCGGCTATGAAGAACAGACGGTAACACTCACGGGTCAGGATAGCCTCACGATTGCCCTCCAACCCGATGTGGCGGCACTGAGTGAAGTGGTCGTGGTCGGGTACGGCGATAAGCGTAAACCGGAAAGAACCTTTCACCCTGAGCCGGCAGCTGGCTGGAAGGCGTACAACCGCTACCTTAAAAAGGGTGTGCGCCAAGCAGAAAGCTTGAAAGGAACTGTGGTATTGACCTTTACAATTGATGAACAAGGGACCCCCACCGATATCCGGGTTATCCGTTCAACCCACCCGGCACTTGGTGAACGGGCTACGCAGTTAGTCCGCGAGGGGCCCAAATGGCAGCCGGGTAAAAACGGCGAACGGAAAGTCGAATTACAAGTGAAATTTTAGAACTTTGAGGGGTTGCTACCGTTAATGAATGTTAAAAAAGCGCATAGCACTTGCCAGCTGACTATCTTTGCATGCATGACACGTTACATGCCCATAGCCATCGGCTGGTTGCTCCTTCTGCCCTATTTTTTGTTGGCTCAGCCGGCTGATGACTGGGGCGCCTTTGCCCAGCGTATTCCGATTGAATCACATCACGGCAAACTTTTCCGACTCCAGGCCGCCGTCAAAGTGGACCTGATCGATTCCACCGCCGAAGCGGAGATCTGGGCTCGGGTGGACCGAAAAAATAAACGAGTGGGCTTCTTCTATAACATGATGGATAAACCCATCCGGAAGAGCGACTGGCAAGTGTATGTCATCGAAGGTAAAATCGATAAAGACGCTGAGTTTCTGGCGTTCGGCGGACTCTATAGCCGTCAGGGCCGGTTCTATTTTGACGATTTTCAGTTATTTGTCGAAAATGAGGAGGGAAACCTTGAAAAGATACCGATTCCCTCCGGCGATTTTGAAGGCGACAGTGTAGCACAACACTGGGGCTATTTGCAGCAACATGAAGGATTTACGCTTTCCGGCACTACGGAATCTCCTTATTTGGGCAAGCGATCGGCACTGGTTGATGGCTCTGGTTTTAAGAAACCAATTAGGTATGGCGATAATGACAGTGCCGGGCATCGGATAACGGCTAATGGGATCGAATTGTATTACGAAACCTACGGCCAGGGCGAACCCTTGCTGCTGCTTCATGGCAATTCACAATCTATCCAAGCCTTCACCCATCAAATCCCGGAGTTTGCGAAACACTACCAGGTTATCGCTGTGGACACCCGTGGTCAGGGCAAATCATCTGAAGATGGGAAACCGTATACGTATGAACTTTTTGCCGACGACATGAAAGCGTTGCTGGATAAGCTGGAACTAGACAGCGTCAATGTAGTTGGATGGAGTGATGGCGGAAATACGGGATTACTTCTGGCAATGAAGCATCCCGCCAAGGTAAAAAAACTCGTCACCATGGGTGCCAATATCTACATCAATGATCAAGTAGTAGACCGCAATGTGCTTCAGGAAATTGAAAAACGCCGGGAAGCATTAAAAACAGATACCAGCCGAACCTCCCAAAACACCGCACGTTTGATGACATTGCTGTTAACGGAGCCGAACCACGTGTACGAAGACTTACGGGCAATCCATTGCCCAGTATTGGTGATGGCCGGTGAAAACGACATCATTCACGAAAACCATACCCGCGAAATCGCCACCCATTTACCCAACGGGAAACTGTATATTGCAACGGGTGAAGATCACTATTTCCCCGTAAATAATCCGGCGAAGTTCAATGCCGTAGTAGCCGATTTTCTGATCACCCAACCTTACGCAAAGAGCTCTAATTCCGGTTTGTGAACACCGTCTGGTGTTGTATAAAACGGTCGTCCTTCAATAACTTCATGTTTTTGGGGGTCTATGCCCAACGCATGGTAAATAGATTGATGCACCTGCTCAATCCGGATCGGTTTTTCGATGGTTTTGCACGGCCGTTCATCGGCCGTCTTCCCGTAGACAAACCCCTTTTTTATACCACCGCCGAACATCAACATCGAGCATCCGTCCGTAAAATGCCGGTGCATGCCATAGTTTTTGATGTCATTGATCACATCGGGTTGGTCTACTTGGTGTTTCACTTCCGCACCCGGACGCCCTTCCATCACCATATCCCTGCTGAATTCGCTGGCGATGATGATCAGCGTACGGTCCAGGTGTCCGCTACGGTCCAGATCTTTGATCAGCTGCGCGACCGGAGCGTCAATCAATTTCTTCATATCGCGGGTTCGGACATGCCCATTTTCGTGGGTATCCCACCCCATAAATGGCTCATACTCTGTAGTTACACTGATAAACCGTGCACCTTGTTCAATCAACCTGCGTGCCATCAGGCACCCCAGTCCAAATCGACCCGTATTGTAGATGTCGTAGCTCTCCTTCGGTTCGTCATTCAGGTCAAATGCCTTGGCTTCAGGGGATTTAAGTAACATGTAAGCCTGTTCCATGGAACGTTTGAACGATTCCTTTTGGTAATCACTTCCATATTCTCCAATTATATTTTGATTCAACAAATCTGTGTACAGCTGATTACGTCGCTCAAAACGGCTGAACGACATCCCTGCCGGCGGTTTTACCGCATCCAATCCGGAGGACGGGTCAGGAATCATAAATGGACCATATTCGCTGCCCAGGAAACCAGCTGTATGAAAAGCTTTAAGCTCTTCGGCCTCCCCCACCGTCATCCGTTGACCGATGTCGATGAATGCCGGTATCACCGGATTCTTCGGCCCCAGTTCCTGCGCGATCCAGGCCCCGATGTGGGGAGCAGCCACGGTTTGTGGAGGCTCATAGCAAGTATGCCAATGATATTGGTGCCGCGAATGGAGGATATGCCCCAAATCCGCTGCCACATACGAACGGATTAGCGTCCCCTTATCCATCAATGCGCCGATGGACTCCAATCCTTCTGAAAAATGAATACCGTCCAACGCCGTGGGAACGGACTTGAATGTACTTAATACCCGATTGGAATCCAGCCCTTTCTCAAAAGGCGTGTACGCTTTGGGATCAAAAGTGTCTGTATGCGCCATACCTCCCGCCATCCACAACAAGATGACGGCATCAGCTCCGCCTTGCTTACCGGAACAAGAACTCAAGAATCCTGACATCGGAGCTCCTGCGGCAAGGGCAGCCAGGGTCCCTGCACTTGCAGTTTTTAGGAAGTCTCTTCTGTTATAGTAACGCTTCATAGTATTTTATTCAATAAATTGAAATTCAGGCAGCAATATTACAGCCCATAATAAATCTTGAACGGCGTTGGTATCCACGCCATTTTCTAATATCTCGTTGGCAACGCGCCGCTCGTCTTCCGAAGGGGCGCGTCCGAAGCTCTGTCTAAAGACCGCTTCCGTGAGTGATTCGGGGCTTTGATGGTCATCCGCCCATTCCTTAGCGCCCGCTATCAATGTCTCATTCAGCAACTTCCCGTTTGTCAGTTCCATGGCCTGTAGAAGCGTAGCCTGACCTTCCCGTGCACTGATGATATTCTCGCGGCTTGGACGTCCCAAAGCGGTTAAAAACGGGTCGTTCTGCACCAAAGCCGCCCGTACAAAAGAGTTAACGTTTTTGAAGGCCTCTTCGTTTCCAAGGGGATTGTATTTCAGTGCTTCAACTGAATATATCGGGTGAACAACCATGCTGACCGCATCGGCAAACTGTTCGGCCGTTAACTTCCGTTTCAACATTCCTGTAAAAACAAAGTTGTCCGCATTGATGGTAGCAGGGTCGGCCACCGTTACGGAAGGCAACTGATACGTCTTCGACGTGGTAATCAAGTAAAGCAGTTTTTTGATGTCATACCCTTCTTCTGCGAAATAGACCGCCATCCAATCCAGCAAATCCTGGCTCCAGGGTTGCTTGTCCATTTCATCGGTCGGAGCCACAATCCCGCGTCCCATCAGTTGGCCCCATATTCGGTTCACCAACGTTCGGTAGATCCGTCCATTTTCGGGTTGGGTGAGTGCACGGGCTAATTCTTGAGATTTTTGCTCAACCGAACCACTGGATGGGATGTTTCCCAGTTCAGGCCACAGTAAACGCGTGTCGGCCATTTTTCCGGTTGGAATATCGCACCGGTTTATTTCCAGTGGCGTTTCCGAAAAGATATTGGCAAAGGCATAAGCATCGTCCAATTTCCAGTCGCTCACAAAGCTATCGTGGCAGGAGGCACATTTCAGATTCACGCCCAACAATGCCTGAGACACATTCTGTGCGGCCTGCATTGCCGTCGTTTGGCTGCTGTTGACCGCTCCCCGCCATTCAATGCCCTTAATAAATCCTTTGGATGCCTCGCTGGGTGCCAGCAGTTCCCTCACAAACTGGTCGTAGGGTTTGTTGCTGGCAAGAGACCTATACAGCCAGTCCGAGATATTGAATCGCCCGTTGGTAATATAACCCGGTCCCGTATAATCGTTCCGCAGTAGGTCGTTCCAAAATGTAGTCCAATGCGTGGCATAATCGTTATCCCTAGCCAGCAATTCCGCTACGATAAGTTTCCGTTTATCGGGTCTTGTATCAGCTTGGAAATCTGCTAATTGCTGCGGACCAGGCGGAAGCCCGATCAGATCGAAATAAACGCGTCTCAGGAATACCCGATCGTCTACAACGGTTGGCCATTGGATTTCATTCTTTTTAAAATATTCATTGACCCACAGGTCCAACGGATTTTCCAGTCCGACCACCGCAGCAGGCAATTGAGGTTGCCGTGGTGCCAACGGCGCTACCCTGAAAATACCCTTCGCCTGATCCGGCCATGGGGCACCTTTTTCGACCCAAAGTTTTATTAAAGCGATTTCATTATCGTTCAAAGGCTTGCCTTTTCCCGGCATCGCCTCCTTATGCCCCGGGGGCAAGGTAATCCGGCGTACCAGTTCACTGTTCTTCACATCCCCCGGGTGGATGACTGGCCCCGACTCACCGCCTTGGAACACGAATTCTTTTTGGTCAAGCCTTAGCTCCCCTTCTGTTTTGTCGCTACTATGGCACTGATAGCATTTGTGAGCCAAAATCGTACGAACTGCCAAATTGAGATTCATTTCCTGCTCATCATCCAAACTATCCAAGCTAGCAAACGTCTGCCAGTCGACGGGTGTTGAAGGACCTTCGGCACCTCCCAATAGTTCATCGTCATCCGAAGCCCAAGGCGTGACGCCGAGCAAATAATCCTGTCCGTGCGTAAGGGAGCCTCCATAATGCCCCGCTACCGAAACCCCCACGGTAGCAAGCAGCAGCAGTGCTTGATACACCTTCACAAAGCCATAGCGTTTTTTCCGGATAATCAACCAAAGAAAGAAGGCCACCAGTATCCCCAGTACCGCCGTAGCGATCCCAACCCATTGATGGGTGGCAAACGTATCTCCGCCATAGCTTCCGGACGATGCCAGTAACCAGCCGAATACAGCAGATATGAGCGCACCACCGGCACCGACGAATACCAGCCAATTGATACCCGTACGGAGTGACGACTGAAATTTGCGGAAGGTCATTACTTCCATGACTGCGGCGATCAACAGCAATGACACAGGAAAATGCACCATTATTGGATGCAATCGTCCTAAAAATTCCCAACCCCACCAAGCTTCGCTTGCAGATGCGGGTACATCCGCAGGTACTGATTCCGCCACAGCATTGAATGCATATACGAGCAAAATACTTATGCATCCCATTATCTTCCCGTTTCTAACAAATGTCACTTCTTAGCTTCTTTTGGTTTATAAATCTGTTGAAGAAACAAAATATTCCCCGAAAGGTTATCCTGTACTTTCCTGCATGGGAGTTCTCCCCGGACGATGACACCTCAATCCCATTGAGTTTGAATGCATCGGAATATCGCTTTTTCCGATACATTTTTTAGCATATAATAATGATAAAAACGAAAACGTTATGTATTACACAGCATACTGTAATTATGAATCTGAAAAACACATCAACAGACACATCATACCTGCCGGTAGCATGGGAATACCGGGAAGTTATCGAAGAAGAAATCAAAAAGAAAACGGTCGGTAAAATATTTTATTTTTGCGCCAGTGAGGGAATTTGCGAAGCGCAGGGACGCATTATAGACCTAAAGGAAGAAAAAAACAGTGGACTGTTTATCTTTCTTGATACCGAAGTCAAAATCAGGATAGATAGAATCATAACGTTGTTTGGCAAGCCAGGTGCTGCTTACGATGAATACGATGCTTACGCGAATGCTTGTATGGATTGCATGGGAGGTTATGAAAAAGACGAACTGTAACCGAAAAATGCGCCACAAATCACCCCGACCGATATATTTTCATTTGAAATACTAAAATAAACGTGTACTTTTGCAGCCCACTCGGAGAGGTGTCAGAGTGGTCGAATGAGCACGCCTGGAAAGTGTGTATACGTGTTGAGCGTATCGCGGGTTCGAATCCCGCCCTCTCCGCACCCAAAATGAAGCCCGACGTAAGTCGGGTTTTTCTGTTGAATAGGGTGAGCCAAACTTGTTTTGAGTGAAGCCTGTTCAACAAAAAAAGGAATGAGCGTAGCGAATGGCTTCATTTTGGTTGAAACCTCCCCACAGGGAAAACCAGAGGTGACAGAGGAACCTACTTGAATCAAACGGTTAACCTGTACCAATGTATCCAAATGAACAAGGTGTGCATCGTATTTCATACTTTTACCGCAATACGAAGCAACTAAAAGTTTAGTGATTATGAATCCGTCGTTTCTTTGGTATTCATTATCTGCGGGAGCACTGATCCTGCAGGGTTTCATTCTAATAACCAATGTAACGCATGTCAACAAGTTAGCGAACAGGTGGTTGGGGTTATTCTTCCTCTGCGCCGCTACTATTTTTATCCAATTGTTAGTAGAAGCGGCGGCACCGGAAGAAAGTAATCCCTGGTTTTGGCTTATCCCATTCTTGGAACTACCCCGTTGGGCCACATTCCCTTATTTTTTCCTCTCTTTAAGAAGCTTTGTCAACCCAACGGTCTCTATCCGAAAAGCCACTTGGCATTTCGTTCCGTTTTTTTTGTTTTGTTTGTATGCCGCATTCGTGCTATTTCCCGACGCCTATGCCGATAACCAGATCATCCTAAATCTACCTGCATGGGTGGCATGGGTTATCCGGTATCTGTTTCTCGGCCAAGCGATTGTATATTGCACATTATCGTTCTTATTACTACGGCGCCACGAACGTCAAATTAAGCGGTTTTCCGCTATTATTGAGCATGTAAATCTCGCGTGGATAAGATGGATCATGTATGTTGTGTTGGGGATGACCACACTTTGGATCCTTGGCAAGAACGATCCGTCTATTGCCGCGCTAGTCCCGTTTGGGTACTTCGCGCTCATCCTATTCATGGCTTATCATTCCCTAAACCAACAAGCAATTTATCCCATAAGCCAATCCCAACTTCCCGAAGTGATCGACGCAATAACCCTACCCGATAAGCGCCACGCACGTCTTACCGACGATCAGGTAGCGCTTCTCCAAAAAGAGGTGCAGAAAGCAGTCGTTGATGAGAGGCTTTACTTAGATCCCTTGCTCAATTTGCCTGCGCTATCGGAAAAGGTGGGCCTCGGTACCCATGAATTATCATTTGTTCTCAATCAGGGCTTCGGCAAGAATTTCTACCAATACATCAATGAACTGCGGGTGGAAGAGGCAAAACAACTATTGGAAAGCGAGGCATTTCGGGATCAGGATATGGCTAGTATTGCCGTACATGCTGGCTTCAATTCCAGAACCACGTTCTATACCGCATTCAAGAAGATTGCGGGGATGACCCCCAAAGCATATCTTGAACAATTTAACACCTGAGTATTTCTTCAATCCGGCATCCAAATTTATCCATCTGTATCCAGTCGAACAGATGTTCCCTTTTTGATACGGAATATTGTGTCATCAAATCAATAGGTAATAATTATGACAACAAAAACAGCAAAACACGGATCAGTAAAGACTTGGGTGGTTATCGTCGCAAGTTTGGCGATGTCAAGCGGTACGGTTGCCGGACCGAGAACAACGCTTTCACCTACGATAACCGCCGCCCCCCAAGCAGACACCGTTTCATGGGAGGCAATGGCGGGGTATTATCGGTTTCCCAATCGGGCCGCCTACATCCGCTTTTTTGATCAAGAAGACGAGTTCGTTGCACAGCAAGTGTGGGATGGACGTACGTATCCATTGCATCGTACAGGCTCACTCACTTTTCAGTCCAGCGATGAGGCCTATGAGATCGCATTTATGGAAGGAAAAGCAGGAGTAATCGACAAGGCTAAGATTCTCGGCCGCATAATCTTGGAAAAAGTGTCTTACAACCCTACCCGGTATATCAAGCCTACTGCAGAGCAGCTCAAACCACTATTGGGCCTGTACCAATTCCAAAAAGACAAAAACATGGAAATTAGCCTGTCGATTCAGGGTGGGAAGCTTGCCCTCCGACAACAGTGGGATAACCAAACGATCTTATTTGAAGCGTATTCTCCCACGGACTTTTTCAATGAGGAATTGACTTTCCCCTTGACATTCGATATTGAAAACGGTGCAGTAAAAAAACTTACCTGCTTTGAATCTGACGTATGGTTAAAAAAGGAGGCTAAATGACCTGCAGCCGATTTCAAGCGTTGTTTTGGATAGAATTGCTCTTTTCATGCACCCCGTTATTTGCCCAAAGCGTAGCCGATCCGGATTTCCGCTTTGAGATCATGAACCCCCGTTACATCGAAGGCAGAGGCCCTCTTGTCCTGTATGACGAGGGGCACAACAACCCCCTCAGTATCAAAGGACAATACGCCGCATTTGCCCATGTACTCGAAGCAGACGGTTACCGCTTGGCGACCCAACGTGAAACCATCACAATGGAAACCCTGTTAAATGCTCGGGTGTTCGTTACCGTAAATGCGCTGTACGACTTGGAGAACTGGAACCTGCCGACGGGAAATGTCTATACGGACGAAGAAGTTGAAATCCTATACGATTGGGTGTATCAACACGGGGGAGCCCTTTTCCTTGTTACCGACCACATGCCCTCCGCAGGTTCGGTCAGTAATCTTGCTGCACGTTTCGGGTTTAACTTGGTCAACGGATCTGCTCAGCGAAAAGACGGCCAACCGGAGATATTCTCACGTGCACGGGGCAACCTCACGGCCAATCCGATCACCGATGTCAAAGGTTTTGAAATAGACAGTATCCGATGTTGGGGAGGAGCCGGCTTTTTTCCACCGCCAGAGGCCATCATTGTTTCAGCGTTGGGTGAAGACTATGAGATATTCCTTCCGTCGGACGTGTCCGAAATATATCATCCTATTGCTGCCTCTGTTCCGAAAATCACGGGCATGAGTTTAGCCAATGGTGCTATCCTGCAATGCGGACGCGGCAGCGTATGCCTGTTTGCTGACGGTGCACCGTTTACCGCCCAGTTACAAGGGATCAAAAGCAACAAACGGGGTATGAACCATCCGGATGCAGCTCAACATGTACAATTTCTTTTGAATATCATTCATTGGCTGGATGCTCAACATTGAAGGCCGCGGAAAAACGGCATAGTGGCATAACCTTTTAATTTATAATCTCCCCTTTGTTATTCGTTATTTCAAAATTTCCTGTCGGCTCAACGATTGAAGGCAGAGTCAATTTCACTGGACCGTTAAAGTGGCTCACGACGACCGCTAACGCCATTGAGTTGTTCTGCAAGCCCGATAAGAATCCCCTCAGTTCCACGAATATAACAGAGGCGATAGGAATTTTCGTATTGAACCACTTCACCTACAAGTTGAGCTCCATGCCTAATAAGCCGGGAGACCATCTCGTCAATATTTTCAACGGCGAACATGACGCGTAGATAGCCGAGCGAATTAACTGGCGCTGTCCGGTGGTCGGAAACGGTTGTTGGAGTAAGAAACTTCGAGATCTCAAGTCTACTGTGTCCATCGGGAGTAACCATCATCGCAATCTCTACGCACTGAGATCCCAGTCCCGTAACACGACCAGCCCAATCACCCTCGACCGTGGCTCGCCCTTCGAGCTTTAGGCCTATTTCCGTGAAAAAAGAAATGGCATCATCTAGGGATTCTACAACAATGCCGACATTATCCATTCTGAGTAATTTGTTCTTTGCCATCGCCCTAACTCTTTGTGTATCCAATCAATGCCCGATATCTTTGTTTGTTGTCAACAATAATCCAAAGTAATATCACCCAGATTACCAATGCGATAGGAAGTCCATCTGGTGCTACAAAAATGTGCGTTAGCAATACCCCAACCATAACAGGAAATACCACCAATACACCCAATGCCCTTGTTTTGGGAAATAGAATAAGCATCCCTCCCAACAGTTCAGCTGAAGCAATCAAGGGGATCAGCCACGAAATTTCAGCCAAGGCGGCATTGTCTTTTACCACTGCCTCGGGCAGGTTTTCGGGAGCAGGCATATAGTTAAAGAATTTACTCAACCCCCCGTTCATTAGCAAAAGTCCAAATAATACAGACAATACGTTTAAAATTTTTCTTTTCATTGGTTATTTTTTTAAAGGTAAAAAGCAACTATTTCCCGTACGTGTTTTTGGGTATTCTGATAGATGATGCTACGATACAAAAATAGCGCATATCTATTAATTATCTGGTGGTAGATACGACAATCGAGGGGGGTAAATGGGAAAATTGGAAAAAGTCAATGTTTGTCAAAAAAGGAATGTACCCAGGCATAATAAGCCTCCGTGGCTTCCATGTTTACGTTATGGGCAGCGTTCGGAAAGACGTGCAACTCCTTGTCGCCCGCTGGGACATTTTCCAACCCCCACCCCGCTGATCCAGGTATACAAAAAGGTAATCGTCTTCGAGGAAATCCCGGTTAAATTCACGATCGAATCCTGAAAAAGCTCCCGGCCCCCCGTGTAAATTGATCACCAAAGAGCCTTCAGGATTGCCAACGACCCGTGCATATAGTTTCGATTTTTCAACCGGAATGTAAATTTCCATATCGGTGTTTTTCGGTTGATCTTTGGAGCGGGAAGTCCATTCGCAGGAACTCCATAGAATAGCCGATATGCCCAGTATAGCCACACTTACTTTCATCTGTAAATAATTTTATTCCATCGGTCAGATGGAGCTTATCCTATTTAAAATTTACATTTCCCTGTGTGATAAAAATGAAATTTTAAACATGGACGGTTCATACTAAAAAAACGAGAAAAGAAGTTAAAAAGTATCATGAAACGGGCTCGGAACTGAGCCCGTTGTCATTTACCTGACGAATTAAACCGCTGTTTTCGTCGCAAGGTTTTAGTCCAACGAATATTTAGCACTGCCGTTTATAAGTATTGAAATGGCTAAGCCAAGGACCAATAATGACCTTTAGAATTGCGCTCGGCGAGTTTGTAGATACTTTGTATATCCCCAAAAGTGCATAGGTAGATACCATGTATCATGAGTCATAGCCTATATTGGTTTTTTATGCGGATATTTACCTCATCCTATCGTATATCCAAACGGCAAGATGGATCTTGATAACAATCACGGATAAAAACAAATGACAGCAAAGAAAATAATGGGCATCATCGCATTGGTCTTCTGTGGAGGGATCGGGTTATTCATTTTTATGCTTTATGCTACGATAAAAACAAAGTCCACAAATATCAACACATACAAACCTTTCAAAGAATGGGTGGGTCAAACCGTCACACTGCACCGTCAAACCTTCCTTTTTGAAGAAAATATAAGGATGAACACCAATGGCCGGTATCCGTATACCTTGTTGGATAGCCTGCATCCACAATGGCAATATGTTGAAGAACGCAAAAACCTTGCAGAGCCCGATTTAGTGGAAATAACTTCATTCCCCACCGGCACCAAACTGAGGATAGAAAAAGCGACACAGTATACCAATGGTGTCTCGGGATCGTCGTATCCGACAGTATTTGGAACGATCCATCACAACGGTCAGGAATACAAAATAGCCTACCAATGGGGAACACAAGATATAGGACGGCGTTTTGACAAGATCAAAGAAAGCTGGAAATTCCACCAGGCACCCTGGCAAACGCAGCAGGATACAGTCTATTACGCTTTGCCAGACGCTAAAGTGTGGTAGTATCCCCACCTACCGCAATAACGTTGGTGACCCGATACTTCAAACCTTTTCTTCCTTTTACTGTTTATTCAGAATAAAAATTAGGTGTTATGGATAAATTGAAGAAATTTGAATTGATGGAAAAGATCGTCCGGGAACTGGAGGACCTTAAGCGAAGCGGTCAAGCCGTACTCGAAAAAATCGGCAAAATCGAAGTAGATAACATCGAATTAGGAGACAGCCGTTTGGAAAAGGTGCTGCCGGATATCTATCAGCGCACTGCCGAGAATTCGGATGCAATTACTGAATTGCTAAATGCTTTCGCCGAAAAAACCGAAGATTTCGGGGTGAAAAACAACGTGGATCAACTTCGCCAACAACAGGAAATCGAAGGAAACCGAAATACATAGTGGGCGGTTAGTCGCTTATCTTGTTCACAATAAGTCTTGCCACATTAACAATTGGACAACATAATCCACAATTTGGTTAAATTACTCATTTTTTACAACCGGGTTGTTTCCTTCATTTGTTGTCAATAAACTACAATCAGATGGAAACAGCTTTGGAATCTTTACCCGATTTGAACGATCGGTATGAAATTAGCGATGCACAGGTTCGGGAATTTGGGCAAAATGGTCATATACAGACGTTGAATTTGCTCAACGAAGAAAAGGTAACCGCTTATCGGCGTGTGATCAGTGAAGCCGTAGATCGTTTCAACAAGGAAACAAGGAGTCTTGCCGAACGTGATACGTATGGTAGGGCTTTTTTACAAATTATGAATTTATGGCGTGTGGATGAGGGTGTGAAAAAATTTGTGTTGGCCAAACGTTTTGCGCATGTTGCTGCTGCATTGTTGGATGTGGAAAATGTACGTTTATATCACGATCAGGCGCTTTTCAAGGAAGCAAGTGGAGGACCAACACCTTGGCACCAGGATCAGAATTACTGGCCATTGGCCACCCGCAAAACCGTCACCATGTGGATGCCCTTAGTTGACATCCCCAATCCGGAAATGGGCATGCTTACCTTTGCTTCCGGATCTCATCGGGAAGGGGCCGTATCTGATCTGGTAATCTCTGACGAATCTGAAGATGCGTTTGAACAGTATGTACGTCAACATCGATTCCCGCTGGTTCGGCCCGCAGCGTTAAAAGCAGGTGACGCGACCTGGCATAACGGCTTTACCATACACAATGCGCCAGGAAATCACAGTGACCGGATGCGTGAGGTAATGACCATTATCTACTACGCAGACGGTACCCGGATTGCAACGCCGCAGCATCAATTCCAGGAAAACGACTTAAAAACATGGCTTGGCAATAAAACGCCGGGATCATTGGCCGATTCAGATCTGAACCCGTTATTGCTTTAAGGTCGCATGAAAATGGCGTCGGTAATTTAGCGGACTGACGCCCATTTTTCTTTTGAATGTCCGATAGAAAAACGATACGTCAGAAAATCCACTCTGATACGAAATATCGGACACGGTGTTTTCGGTCTGGATCAACTGCTGCGCGGCATAATTGATCCGGTACTCGATTACCGTTTCCATGAAGGTTTTGCGCGTGGTCTTTTTGAAGTATTTGCAAAAGGCCTGGGGTGTCATATGAGCTAAGGAAGCGGCTTCCTCCAAAGAAACCTTGTACCGGAAGTTGTCAACAAGATATGCGAACACCGGACTTATGCGCTGCTGCGATCCGGGGGATTGTAAAGCACCGGTGTTTTGTTGGTTGAATACCACATAAGCATCTTCTTCGGAAAGCTGTTGGAGAATCTCCAGTAAGCCGATAAAGCGATAAAATTCAGTTTTTTCATGTAATATTTTCAGCCTCTCCCCGATTTGGCCGGAGATCGATTCTGCAAAACAGACAGCAATTTCGGCACGTTGCAGAAGTCTGCTGATCTCTCCCAATTCTCTTTTTGCCAATAGAGCGGTGCCGAGTGTATCTGCCGAGAATTGAGCTACAATTGCTCCCGCATCGCACGGATTGGATTGTGTTAACTTCCAGCAATGCGGAATATCCGGACCGATAAGTACCAAATCGCCCGGGCCAAAATCGTCCTGATGACTCCCGATGTACCGTTTACCAGCGCCACGTGCAATGTAAGTCAGCTCATAGACAGAATGGAAATGATACGGCGCATCGAATGCTTCCGACCCAAACCTACGCAGCAGAAACGAATGGTCGTCCTGAGAGTCGATGTATTCCAACGAAGCCTTCAACATACTTTTTCAAACTTAGGTAAGTTGACCCGTATATGCAAGCCGGGTCCGCAACAGAAACAAAAAGCCCCGGTTACTGAAATAACCGGGACCTGTTTAAGTTTATAATTAGTCGGTTTGCGCAATAAAAATATGGAAAATTAGTTGACTTTGTCAAGTAATTTATTCAAAAAAGTCAGTATTTTTTAGTCAATCACTGTAACTTCCTGTTAATCAAATCGAACCTAAAGAAACAGCATCCATTAGTTACCTGCAAAAAATTTATGGAAATACAAGAGCTGATAGCAGATGGATTGTTGCCAATACTCCCAGTTATGTGCTCCCGGTCCGGTAATATAGGTATGTGGTATGTTCCTTTCCAGCAATTTCCGGTGCAGTTGCTCATTAACACCATAAAAGAAGTCACTCGTTCCGCAATCGATTACCAGTGCCAATGCATCGGGGGTAAGCCGGTGCAATAGGTTGATGACCGTATGCTTCTCCCATCTTTCCGGATTGTCTGCGTAACTACCCAGCCGTTTGGCCATGTCCCAGTTGAGTGGAAAAGGACGGATGTCCACACCTCCCGCTGTGCTGCCCCCCGCGCCATACACATCCAAATGCCGTATGGCTAGATACAGCGCGCCGTGGCCTCCCATGCTTAATCCCGTAATAGCCCGTCCTTTCCGGTTCCGTATGGTCTTATAATTGGTATCCACCCAATCCACCAATTCTTTAGACACGAAGGTCTCGTATTGGAACAAGGGATCCACCGGACTGTCCCAGTACCAACTTCCGTATCCGCCATCGGGGCACACGATGATGAAGTGGTACCGGTCGGCGAGGTCCTTTATTTCAGGGGCTTTGTTTACCCAATCCGCATAATTTCCACTGTATCCATGCAGCAAGTACACCACGGGCAGCGAATCAAGTGCGGAATAATTTTCCGGTACAATGACCACGGTTTTAATGGCTTTGTTCATAGCGCGGCTATCCACAACGGCTGTATCCACTTGAGCAGCCTGCGTAGCTGTCGCGCACCACATGACCAACAGGAGTAGTAAGTAATTTTTCATTCGAATAAATTGTTATTAAGTGGCAATGAAGCTTGCATGAGCGAATTTATTCGCATTTTTTTTGAGAACAGCTCATGTAGGTTTCATCGGAATATTAACGTCGCTGGTAAAAGTACAAAATTGCATTCAAACCCAATGCTGATTCGCCTAAGGTATAATAACCCTTGCCATCCCGCGAAAAGGCAATGGCCTCGCCTTGCGGTTCCGGCCGGTACGGCAGGATAACAGCCGGCCGTTTCAACGCCTGGGGTACCGATTCTGTACGTTTCCGGTTCCAATAGAAAACACCCAACAGATTTTTCATCAATATCTCCGTTCCATCTGCACGGATATCAGCCGAAGTGACAAAAGTGTGAGGTATGGTGCCGACACGTTTTAATATCAATGTATCCGTTGGGATTTCGGGAAGAATAGTGCGGTAAATTCCTGCCTGAAGCTCTCGTTTACCGATGACGTACAGATAATCGTCCACCGGATCGAAGAACAGCGACTCGGCGTCGCGTGGCCCGTCTTCATATTTCATTACAAAGGTGGTGATGTTTTCCTTGGGAATTGTGTCAATACGTTTGGTCGCCCCGTTTCCTGTAGGTTCCTCAAACAGATGTACATAGACAAATGGATACCGGTTCTTATTGTCACCGATGTCTCCCACCAGCAGGTAATTTCGATCCGAGCGTTTCACCATCGCAATGTCTTCCCAATCGCGGGCAACGATTCCCTGCAGGTAATAAGTTGCCCGGAGCCGCGCAGAATCATCAATTAGAAATATTCGTGCCGCGTCGCCGCTGTCATTGTGTGTCCAAAAAAAGCCGGCATTCTCCGCTGAACCTATCAATCCCGATGCCTCATTAATTTCCGTGGAAGTAATCCTACCTTTCGGCTGCCCATATCCGAAGAGCATATTTTCTTGTGCCCATGCACCTGTCGCTACCAGGATACCCGGTAAAAATAGTAGGTATTTGCGGTTCCACCTCATGCGGCCAAATTACAAATTAAATTCCCAAAAAACATTTTACCTATCTTTGTTTCCTAAACGCCCACATAGATGAATATACACCAATTTTACGATAAAGGACTGGCGCATGCTTCCTATGCCATCATCAGTGGAGGCCAACTAGCGCTGATAGACCCGGGGCGGAACCCCAAACCGTACCTTGATTTTGCGGCAAGCCAACACGCACGCATATCGGCTATCATTGAAACACACCCGCATGCAGATTTTGTCAGTTCACATGTCGAGCTGTACGAAATGAACGAGGCCCCGATTTACATCAGTGGCTTGGTTGGCGCTGAATATCCACATATACCGTTTGACGAGAATGACCGCATTCCATTGGGCAATGTGCAGCTGCAGGCCATCCATACTCCAGGTCATTCTCCCGATAGCATCAGCATTCTGCTATTGGATGAAGCCGGACGGCCCCACGCAGTATTCACCGGCGATACACTATTTGTAGGAGACGTGGGACGACCGGACTTACGGGAGAATGTAGGGAATATTCGCGCCGAAGCCAGAGCTTTGGCCAAACAGCTGTACCACACCACACGCACCAAATTGATGAAGCTTCCACACGACGTTTTGGTCTATCCCACCCATGGGCCGGGTTCGCTGTGCGGAAAAAATATCGGTAACGACCTGCACAGTACAATTGGCAGGGAAATCCGCGAAAATTATGCCCTACAGCCCATGAGTGAAGAAGCCTTCCTTAACCTGATACTGGACCAACAGCCTTTCGTACCTAACTATTTTGCCTACGATGTGATGCTGAATAAACAGGGAGCGGGTTCTTTCTTAGCGGGCATTGAGGCGATTCCCGCACTTACCGGCCCCCAAGAGATGGAACCTCACGCAATTGTCGTGGATGGCCGTCCGGTCGAGCAATTCCGCTCAGGGCACTTCCCCGGGTCATTCAATATACCGGACGGTTTGCGATTCGAAACCTGGCTGGGTTCTGTCATTAATCCGGATGAACGGTTCTATTTATTGGCTGACAGCGCAGATGAGCTGGGAAAATTACTTGAAAAGGCTGCTAAGATCGGCTATGAACGCCTGATAGAGGCAACACTAATTACCACTGGTGGCTCCTTACAATCCATTCCGTTTGATCTTAAACATTTTTCAGACCATCCGGGAGAATATACGATTGTGGATATCCGGAATCGTCAAGAATCCGATTCAAACCCAATCTTCCAACAGGCCATCCGAATCCCTCTGCCCGAATTACGCGAGCGTATACACGAAATTCCTACAGATAAGCCGATTGCCGTGCACTGCGCAGGAGGTTACCGGTCAGCCATTGGTTCTAGCATCCTGGCCGCTGCATTGCCCGATATCGCCGTACAAGATATCGGTACGAACATTTTGGATCTGGAACGAGCAAACTGATGTGGAAATTAGTTGCGCTAGCCCACCTGATTTGGGGAAATATACAGCAGGATTCGATCCTGAATCCGGAATTTGCCGACCGGCTTAACAGTGTATACCGCCACAGTGTGCCTACGGTGACGGTTAATGGCCTAAAAACGATGATGAAGCAGGGTGTTACCTTACTGGATACGCGAGAGGACAACGAGTTCGAGGTAAGTCACATCCGGCATACACGTCATGTCGGCTACATTTGGTTTGACATGCGTGATGTGTATGACATTCCGAAGAATGATACGCTTGTGGTGTACTGCGCTGTTGGCAACCGAAGTGAACGCATTGGTGAGAAGCTTCAAAAAGCGGGTTACCGGCATGTATATCTGCTACTTGGAGGCATTTACGAATGGGTCAATCAGGGGAACCCGGTATACAACAACCACGATATACAAACGACCGAGATCCACGTGTATGATGAAAATTGGTCGCGATGGCTTGAAAGGGGCTCACCGGTCTACTAAGACACCCGAAATTACATCATTGAATACTCCTTCGCAGCAAGGTAGCGCTCCGCTTCCAAAGCGGCCATGCAACCCGTTCCCGCAGCCGTTACGGCTTGCCTGTATATGTGATCCTGTACATCGCCGCAGGCAAACACGCCTTCAATGTTGGTGCGTGTGCTATCCGGCTGGGTTATCAAATATCCATTGATATCCATATCCAATATCCCCTGAAACAACTCGGTGTTGGGTTTATGTCCGATGGCAACAAAAAAACCGGTAACCGGCAGTACCCTTTCGGCAAGTGTTTGGTTGTTATATATTAAAACCCCGGTCACATTTTGCCCATCGCCTACAATCTCCTTAGTTTCGGTATTGTAATGGATCTCGATATTGGGAGTATTCAATACACGGTGTTGCATAGCTTTTGATGCCCGGAATTCATCCCGGCGCACCAGCATGTGTACCTTATTGGCAAGTTTGGCAAGATACGTGGCCTCTTCAGCGGCGGTGTCGCCAGCCCCTACAATCGCTACATCCTGTCCTCTGAAAAAGAAACCATCGCACACCGCGCAAGCCGAAACACCGAAGCCGTTATACTTTTGCTCGCTTTCCAGACCCAACCATTTAGCGGTGGCACCCGTAGCAATAATCACGGTATCCGCTGTAATGGCGTGTTCGCCATCTATCACAACCTTATGTACATCTTCCGAAAAATTGACCGATGTAACGTAACCGAAGCGTATATCGGTACCGAAACGTTCTGCCTGCTTCCTGAAATCTTCCATCATTTGCGGTCCCTGTACACCGTCTGGATAGCCTGGAAAATTCTCTACTTCTGTGGTCTGTGTCAATTGACCGCCGGGCACAATGCCGGTATACAATACCGGTTTCAAATCAGCACGTGCCGCATAGATAGCGGCGGTATAACCTGCGGGACCTGAGCCGATGATTAGGCATTTTACATGTTCGTTTTCTTGTGGCATGGTATGAAAAGTCAAAAACTAATAGCCGATAGCCGATAGCTAAAAATTAAAAGCACAAAGATAGCGGATTCACGGAATCCTTTCAACATCCTGCTGTCATTTCCCAAACTTAGCCTGTAGATTTTTCAGCATATCATCCGTTATGGGGCCGGGTTTTTGTTTTGTACGGGATTGCGGATGGTGGTGATGTTTATCTTTATCGGGCCGCCTTTCTCTGTTTGGATGTGAGGAGGCTGTGGGAGGCGTATCACGGACAGAAGGCTCTTTTTGGGTCTGCCGCTGTTCTTTCTGTTTGGAACGGAACCGCTGCCATACTTTATCAAGGCACTTTTTCGTGTATAAAGGAAAGTCACCCTGCATCATCCACGAATAATAGCTGGGCTCGATCGTAAATACCTCTTCAACTGCGCGCCCTTTATGCTTTCCGAAGTTAAATATTTCTTCCCCCTGTTCATTGAATACCATTCTTCCGGCAAAGTCTACCGGGCGACTCAGGTTGGTGAACTGGTGCAGCGCCTCAACGTCATTGATAACCGGAACACATTTGTTGCCCAACTTATCCTCCCATTCCATATTTTCATAGCGGTCCAGTTGAGATTTCAACACTTCATAGGTTGCCCGGACGTCATGCTCCGCACTATGAGCATTATCGAGATCTTTCTCGCAATAAAAACGGTAGGCAGCTTTCAGCGTGCGTTGTTCCATCTGATGGAAAATATTCTGTACATCGACAAAATGGCGGCCATCCAGCGAAAAATCTACACCTGCTCGGATAAATTCCTCCATCAGCATCGGGATATCGAACTTATTTGAATTATAACCTGCTAAATCCGCATCCCCGATGAAGGAAGCCAATTCATTGGCAACGGCTTTGAAGGTAGGTGCCTCTTTGATGTCGTCGTCGTAAATCCCGTGGAACATCGATGACTCCAATGGAATGGGAATTTCAGGATTGATTTTCAGGGTTCTGACGGCTTCCTCACCTTCCGGAGAAATCTTCAGGATAGAAATTTCAACGATCCGGTCTGCAGAGATATTCACGCCGGTTGTCTCCAGATCAAAAAAAGCCAACGGGCGTTTCAATTTGAGGTTCATGTTTTCTGTTAACTAAATACTACAATCCCCAATAGAATACCAATTGCCATAATCACATAAAGCAGTATTTCATTTCCAGCAAAACGCTTATACCTTGTCCAGAAGGTATATTCTTCTTTTTCCGGTTGTTGGCTTTCCATTGTCTGGCAAAGGTAAGCAATATTTCTTATCCATCAATCATCGATGGCCGTTACGATAAGTTGCCTGAACTTCCAGGCGGTTTGGTCGTCTACCGGGCCCTGCGTCTGCTTCATCAGGATGCCGATGGTTTGCTCTTTGGGGTCGGCAAAATATTGGGTATTAAAATATCCGCCCCAGGTAAATGTCCCTTCGCTTCCTTGTCCGCCTTTCATCGCCCCTTGGCCGGTCAGCACACCAAATGCCAGCCCATAGTATTGATCAGTACCCATCAACTCGCCGACCTGATTGGCCATCAGGCTGGCGATCGTTGTCCGGCTAAGGATTCTCACGCCATTGAGTTCACCGCCATTGAGATACATCTGCAGAAATGTCGCGTAATCTTTCGCTGTGCTGGAAAGACCACCCCCGCCGGAAAAGAATTTACGTGCACCCGTAATGGGGTAATCAGGATCGTAAAATGTGTGCGGATAGTTTGCCCATTTATCTTCTTTTTTATGCTGAATGGCCACTAGGCGGTTCGCCTTTTCATCGGGCAGGTAAAACCAGGTATCGTCCATTCCCAACGGATCAAATAAACGTTCCCGCAGAAAACGGTCAAAGGGAAGACCTGAAATTACTTCAACAAAGTATCCCAGCACATCTTGTCCCATGCTGTAGGTGAATTTTTCGCCCGGATCGTGGTGAAGCGGCAATTTAGCCAGCTTTTTCACCACGCTGCCAATGGACACATCACTGGTACTGAACAGATCGGTTGTCCCTGCTTTTTCATAGATCATTTTCATCCGTTCATCGCCATCAATGACGCCATATCCAAGCCCTGATGTATGGGTAAGCAGATGCCTGATGGTAATTTCCCTGCTAGCAGGGCGGGTCGTGTAACTCGTATCTGCATAGTGGAAGGACTGCAACACCTGTGGGTTTTTGAATTCCGGAATGTATTTAGAGACGGGGGCGTCTAACTGGAATTTCCCTTCTTCCCAGAGCATCATGACTGCCGTTGCCGTTATCGCTTTTGTCTGGGATGCAATCCGGAAAATATCGTCTCTTTTCTGTGGCCGGCCGGTGTTAGCATCCGCCGTACCGAAAGCTTTGTAATATACTATTTTGCCTTTCCGCGCAATCAATGCAACGACACCCGGAATCTGCCCGCCGGACACGGCCTGCTGCAACATTTCGTCTATCCGATTTAATCGATTTGGAGAGACGCCTACACGGGTGGGATTTGCTTCCGTAAGCGGTGCGGATTTTTGGATTGAAGGAGTCTGCGCACCAAGCATCAATGCCGATGTGACAAGCAGAAAGGTCAAAAAGGATTTCATCTGCATAAGTTAGGAATACATTAGCGGATCAAACTTAGCTAAAGTTACTTTTATATGCAATACAATGGGATACCTAACCGAAACTTTTCTATAGCTCGTATTCCAGTGGTTCGCAGAAAATCCCTGCCTCTTCCAATAGAAGTGCCACTGTTTCCGGTTGGAGGCCAATGGCCTCTATCCGTAGAATCTTATCGCAGTCTTCCAAGTCAAACGTCCAATGCTTGATCGACACCATACGTTCAAAAAGTAGCTCGACTTGCCTGACGTGCACCGGCGTGCTTACATTGGTTTTGTAAATGAAGATATCTGTCATTGCCTGTGTCCTTTCTCTTCATGTTGGTGTTGGTCTCCGTCGTTACGATTTGGATCTGCACCTGTGTTAACCGGTTCTCCCCAAGACTCCCACCGGCACCAATCCCGCTGCATGTAGGCGTTGAACCGCGCTTTGTCCGCTACGTCCATTTGGGCAAATTTCCTGCGCATGGCCCTTTTGCTCCATTGCGGACCGCCACGCCTCGGACCTCCGCCCCCGAAGCCGAACAGCAACTTACAGAGGAAGAATAAGGCCATCGACTGCCACAGGTTGATGGCCTTAACCCCAAACAGCGCCGGTAATGTGTAATTCCAAAGATGCATCACCGCAAAGCTTACCAAAAAGAGGAAGCCAATGGCTAGAATGGGAATAAAAATAAACCGTATTCTACTTCTAAATAATTTTTTCATGTTTTTCTTTGTTAACTTACTCGTTATTTTACCATTAATTCATCATAAAAGATTTTCAGCCGTTTCCTCAGGTGCAATACCGCATAATGCTTTCGGGAAATGAGTTTACCCACTGGCTCACCGGTAACTTCAGCGATCTCTGCGAAAGACAGGTGTTCTAACTCGTGCCAGATAAATACATTCTTTTGCGCAGGCGGAAGCTCTTCCAACGCCCGCCATAACTGCTGCCAAGCCATGCGTTCCTGAAAAGCAGTCTCCGGATTGTCGTCGGCCACCGGCGTGAATTTGCCGAATTGCTGTTCCTCACTGTCCTCATCTGCCAGGTGGTTCCAGGTAGATTCGGACTTCTTACGCCTCTTGTCAATGATCCGGTTTTTTGCAACGCGGTACAACCAAGCTCCCAATTGCTCCACCGGCCGCGTATTGATCACTGCACTCAGTTGGTACCATACATCCTGCAGAATATCTTCCGCGTCGGCATAGTTGCTTACATGTTTCCTAATGAAGCCGAGCAACCCCTTCTTGTGTGAGGCGACGGTTGCCGTTATTTTTCCTTGCTTTTCATTAGTCATTTTCCACGTATGTGAGACGATTTTCCAATCCTTTGTATCTATAGACGAACGAACCCTTAAAACATTTCAAAAAAATTTCACTTTTTATCGAGCGCATTCTAAATGCGAATCTTCGTACCTTTGCACCATGCAAGTGTATTTTGACAACGCCGCCACGACGGCTCTTGACCCTCAGGTTATCAAGGCCATGGTCGAAACCATGGAGCTTAGCTATGGAAATCCTTCATCGATTCATGCACATGGGCGACAGGTAAAAACGATCGTGGAACGAGCGCGCAAAACGGTAGCTGGATTGTTGAACACTTCACCGTCGGAAATTTTTTTTACATCGGGCGGAACCGAGGCCGACAATACTGCGATCGTTAGGGGCATTGTAGACAACGGCATTAAACACGCCATCACTTCGCCTCTAGAACACCATGCCGTACTGCATACATTGGAAGCACTTGAAAAAAACGGTACGGTTAAGTTGACCCTACTTAATGTAGACGGGAAAGGCCAAGTAGATTTGCAACAATTGGAACAATTACTGAAAGATAACCCCCGTTCATTCGTTTCGCTGATGCATGCCAATAATGAAATCGGCACGCTTACGGATATTGAATACATATCAGCCTTGTGTAAGCAATACCAAGCCATTTTCCATTCGGATACGGTGCAGACCATGGGGCATTACAAGCACGATTTGACCAAGTTGCAAATCGATTTCATAACAGGTGCTGCTCATAAATTCCATGGTCCCAAGGGAGTTGGGTTTCTATATGTGAACCATAACACCAAGATAAACCCCTTTATTTATGGGGGTGCCCAGGAGCGCAACATGCGGGGGGGCACCGAAAACGTGTACGGCATCGTGGGCCTGGCAAAGGCGCTTGAAATCTGCTATGCTGAAATGGCGGAGCACCGGCAGCATATACAGGGTTTGAAAGACTATATGATAGCCCAACTGAGGGAAAACATCCATGACGTTCAGTTCAATGGCGATATCACACCGGAAAACAGCTTGTATACGGTGTTGAATGTATCATTTCCCTGTACCGATATCGCGGATATGATGCTCTTCAGCCTGGATATAGCGGGTATATCCGCCTCAGGCGGAAGTGCCTGCAGTTCGGGGTCTGACATCGGCTCTCATGTATTGCGAGCAATCGGTGTAAATTCCGGCCGACCGAGTGTACGCTTCTCCTTCTGCAAAAACAACACTCGTGAAGAAATTGATTTCGTGGTTAGTAAATTAAAGGAACTGTGCCTGGAAAAAGCATAATATAGGCAAACAATAAAAAAGGTTGGTTGTTATCTTCTACAGCGAAATTACTAATAGTAGAAAGGAGAACAGTGATGGAACGGAAAAATCAATCAACGAGCCCTTTAAAAGAGGATCGGTATCGTAAACCAATCCCAAAAAAGGGAAAGGACGAAAATGACATAATAGCAGAGGCTGAAGAAGTAACAGATATTGATAAGGAAAGTTTCTCCGACAGGAAGTATAAAAGAAGACATGATTCCCCTGCTGATGTCAGCAATCCCGGCACCGTTTAATTATTCATCTTCATCATCCATTCCGGTAGCCGTACGGTAAGCGGCCTGCAATTCGGATAACGCATGCATATCGCGTTTGGTTCGCGCACTATGCATGCCTTTTTCGTAAACGGCAATCGCATCTTCCCTCCTATTCAGCGCCTCGTATAATTTACCGAGGTGATAATATGTGCCCACGTATGCAGGATGTTTAACAACTAATTCTTCATAGTATCGCAACGCCTCTTCGGTATGCCCCAGTTTGAGGTGTTCCGTAGCAAGTGCGTAGGTAAGAAACGGGTCATTCGGATTCTCAGCTAAAAAATCAGTTAGTTGCTGTAAACGGTCAGTCATAACAAACGGTCAAACTATCGTATAAGAAGCAAATCTATCATTAAATAAGCAACTACACAATCCCCTTTTGGTTTGCATATCCACAGAAGTTTGCCGATGTTTGTATAAAACCAATTTTTTATGAACATATTAGTTTGTATCAGCAACGTGCCCGACACGACTTCCAAAATAACGTTCACGAGCGACCACACGTCATTGAATACTTCCGGAATCCAGTTCATTGTAAATCCCTATGACGAAATAGCTTTGTCAAAAGCCATTGGCCTGGCCGAAGGGGGCAATGGAACGGTCACCGTGATCAATATTGGAGAAACCGGTACCGAAGCAACGATCCGCAAAGCCCTAGCCACAGGGGCCGATCAGGCTGTGCGTGTAAATGCCGTGCCGCGCGATGCGTGGTTTGTAGCCCATCAGATTGCAAACTATGCAAAAGACAAGGGATTCGATCTGATTCTTACCGGAAGAGAATCCATTGATTACAACGGTGCCCAGGTAGCGGCTTTTGTGGGCGAACTGCTGGGTATTCCTTCCGTATCCACTGCCAAGAAAATTGACATCGATGGCAATGCTGCTACGGTGGAACGTGAAATTGAAGGTGGCAAGGAAGTGCTTTCCATCCCACTGCCCTTGGTTGCTGGCACGGCAGAGGGCGTCGCCGAACCCCGTATTCCCAATATGCGGGGAATTATGAGCGCACGTACGAAACCACTCGATGTCATCGAACCGGTTGAAGTGCCTGTGTTGTCCAAAGTGGTGCGCTATGAAACTCCCGAACCCCGGGGCGCCGTTACATGGGTGGACGCTGGCGAAGTAGAAAAATTAGTAGACCTGTTGCACAACAAAGCAAAGGTGATTTAGGTTCTCCAGTATTTTTATTTTTTTACTTTTTACTTATCCCTGAATATGTCAGTTTTAGTATATACCGAAAATAACAACGGCTCGTTTAAGAAATCCGTATACGAAGTGGTTTCCTATGCAAAAGCCCTAGCAGACAGCCTGAACACCTCCCTTACCGCTATATCCATCGGTAACGTTGATCAGCCGGCATTGGCTTCATTGGGAAATTACGGTGCCTCCCGGGTGCTGGATGTGTCCAATGACCAATTAAAACAATTCATCAACCAGGCATACGCATCGGTGATTGCCGAGGCCGCCAACTACGTAGGGGCAGATCTCATCGTTATTTCCAACTCCTTCAGCGGGAAAGGACTGGCACCACGCGTGGCAGCCAAGCTGCAAGCCGGATTGGCTGACGGGGCCGTTGAGTTGCCGCAAATTGATGGCGACAAAATCACCGTGAAGAAAACCGCATTTTCCGGTAAAGCATTTGCCCTTACTGAACTTACCTCCGCGAAGAAGGTAATTGCATTGAACCCGAACGCTTTTGAACTACGGGAAACCGGGGGCAATGCAGAGATCGAACCGTTCCATCCAACGATACCAAACAACGATTTTGCAACCGCTATTCAGGACATTGTCCGCACCACGGACAAAGTAACGCTGCCGGACGCTGAAATCGTGGTCTCCGCCGGACGTGGGCTCAAAGGACCGGAAAACTGGGGAATGATCGAAGAATTGGCAGATGCGCTGGGTGCAGCTACCGCTTGTTCTAAACCGGTATCGGACGCTGGATGGCGGCCACATTCCGAACACGTGGGCCAAACGGGAATCACCGTAAGCCCGAATCTATATATCGCAATCGGAATCTCGGGAGCTATTCAGCACCTGGCCGGCGTCAGCGCTTCAAAAACCATTGTGGTCATTAACAAAGATCCCGAGGCTCCCTTTTTTAAAGTAGCTGATTATGGGATTGTTGGCGATGCCTTTGAGGTGGTACCCAAACTTACGGCAGCCATTAAGGCTTACAAAGGCTAACTTTATACGATAAAAACAGGTAAGGTAACGGTATTTTCAATAACTATTCGCATCTTTGTGTGTCCCGTAGGGGAATGATGTATGAAGAAGATTAAGTTAGATATTGTCGGTTTGTCCTATAGCCAGACCCAGTCCGGCGCTTATGCATTGGTGTTGGGCGAAGTGTCGGGCCGCCGGCGCTTACCCATCATTATCGGCGGTTTCGAAGCACAGGCTATCGCCATCGAAATTGAGAAGATGACCCCAAGCAGGCCCTTAACCCACGATCTGTTCAAAACCTTTGCAGAAACCTACCACATACGAATCGATGAAGTAATCATTTACAACCTTGTCGATGGTATCTTCTACGCAAAGATCATCTTTAACGACGGGCACAAGCAAACCGAAATCGATGCCCGGACATCGGATGCCATTGCACTAGCCGTACGGTTTAAGGCACCGGTGTATACCTATGAATTCATTTTGGCTTCTGCCGGTATCGTCATCGAAGGGAATGATTTCGTGTTTCTTGAGAACATTGAATCGTCAGGAGCCGGCGACCCGGAAGCGATGACTTCCAAAGATGCTTCTTCATTTGCATCGATGACCGACGACCAGTTGCAGGAAACCCTCTCCAAGGCACTGGCGGATGAGCAGTATGAAAAAGCTGCCCGAATACGGGATGAAATCACACGAAGAAAATCGTCGTAACTAAAATCGGTAACTATGTCGATCCGAACCCGACTCACGGTGATGAACTTCTTTCAGTTTTTCGTCTGGGGTTCGTGGTTGATTTCTCTTGGTGGTTATATGGGGAGTCAACTCGGTTTTTCCGGTCTGCAGATCGGCTCTGTCTATTCAACCATGGGCATTGCAGCGGTGTTTATGCCCGGGTTGCTCGGTATTGTGGCCGACCGCTGGATCAATGCAGAACGTGTATTTGCCGTTGCGCATTTTATTGCAGCGGGCGCATTGATTGCGGCAACGCGCGTTACTGACTTCCAGACGTTTTACAGCTTGATGCTTATCAATTCACTGTTTTACATGCCCACCCTGGCACTTTCCAATTCGGTATGTTACAATGTATTGACGAGAAGAGAATTTGACGTGATCCGGTCTTTCCCGCCCATCCGGGTGTGGGGCACGGTAGGCTTTATCGTGGCCATGTGGGCCGTCGATCTGTTGGGGTGGACAAAGAGTACGAATCAACTTTACCTCGCCGCCGGCGCAGGGTTATTTCTGGGTTGCTATGCATTTACTGTACCTCCCTCCCCTCCGTTTCTGGATGAAACCCGAAAAAAAAAGCTCGCTTCGTCACTCGGATTGGATGCCTTTATCCTGTTTAGGAAGAAAAACACGGCGTTGTTTTTTGTCTTTTCGTTGTTGTTGGGAGCCGCGTTGCAGATTACCAACGCTTTCGGTGGCCCGTTTCTGGACGATTTTAAATCTACCTATCCGGATTCATTCGGTGTGCAGCACCCCAACCTACTGCTCTCCATTTCCCAGATTTCCGAAACCTTTTTTATTTTGCTGATTCCGTTTTTCCTTACACGCTTCGGCATCCGCAACGTGATTCTGTTTAGCATCTTTGCCTGGGTATTCCGCTTTGGCCTGTTCGGTTTGGGAAACCCCGATAACCGGCTGTACCTGTTGGTCTTATCCATGATCATTTACGGCATGGCTTTCGATTTCTTCAACATTTCCGGCTCACTGTATGTCGAAAAAGTTGCGGCGCCGAAAATTCGCTCCAGTGCACAGGGGCTCTTCATGATTATGACCAATGGCTTCGGAGCCATTATCGGCGGCTACGGTAGCGGGTGGGTGGTCGACCACTTTACAAGCTCCGGCGGTGTTCGGGATTGGCCCAATATCTGGTTTACATTCGCTGGTTATGCGTTGGCACTAGCCCTGCTTTTCCTCCTGATATTCCGGAACAAACGGATCGAAACCAACCAGGCTTCTACCCCATCTTAATGCGGATAAGTCGGCTATCAACGGGCAGCTGTTCCACGGATGCTACGGTGATCAAATCGTGATAGCCTGGAAATAACGGATTCAATAAACAATTGTATTCTTTAGGATTGACTGCCGACCGCACCCGGACACCCAAGTAATTGGCTTCCCGCATCCACCGGTCGCCCATCCGTTTGTTTTCCAGGTGGCCCAGCTTTGTCCATTGTTTCGGATACGCAGAATCGGGCAGTGTATGGATTAACTCGGGCTTGCCCCCCACCTCAATGCTTATGATAAACAGCTTGGGTGGAATGATGTCCGGGTCGAAATGCACGAGGTTTTCCAGGTAAGCCAACGAGCTGTTCTCGCTGGTATAAAGCATATAGGTGCCCGGATTATTCCAGCGCCCCCCAAATGTATATGCACCCATGCCTGAAAGATCAGTGGTTCGCTGCCTCGATTTAGCGATCCGGTAGAGCAGCATCAGGAATACACCCCCTCTTCAATGCGTCCCAATACGGTATTGACCAAGGCCAGCCCCGTGGGCATGTGAAAAAGCGCTAGCGGACGCATCCCGTTCATTGACCGATTGGGCGTAGCCAGCCAATCGCGCACCTTATCTTCATCCTCAAAAACCATCACGGCATGTTCAACCACTTTGGCAATCTCGATGATATGCGAGGAGGTATGGCGATCCAAGCGGTCTTCGCTACGCTTGCGTTCGATGGTTTTCACCGACATATCAAGGATGCTTTCTACAAACTGTTTCTTGGGCATTCCCAAAAAGGAAATCAGCGCGTCGAGCGATGCTCGTTTCAATCCCTCATTACTTAGGGTAATCAAATCAAACTCTGTTTTGACACCCATGCCGAGCACTTCTTTTCCTCCCAAGAGCGATACCACATCCCAATAAACCTTCGTCTCTTTCTTACTTGCAGCCATATGCGACATTTTTTCCAAAGATAAGGATAATTTGTCGTTTTTCAAAAACATACCCACAAATGGTCCCCATCCGTTACGGGGTAAACTACAACAACCCCAACAACTTTTCCTTGTCCAATGTCCGGAAAAATGAGCTATCGCTGTCCACCAATCCATCTGCCAATGCAAGCTTGGTGGCCTGTAGTTGCAACACTTTCTCTTCCACAGTACCCGGGGTCACTAACCGGTAAGCCACTACTTTCTTTTCCTGGCCGATGCGGTGTACACGGTCAATCGCCTGGTTTTCCACCGCAGGATTCCACCAAGGATCTACTAAATATACCACTTCCGCAGCCGTCAGGTTTAAGCCGGTGCCACCTGCTTTCAGGCTGATCAGGAAAATCCGGATAGCAGGGTCTTCTTGAAATGCGTTGACAACCTGTTCGCGATTACGCGTACCGCCCGTAAGGCTGACGTATCGGATGCCAATATCATCCAACATGTCTGCGATGAGGTGAAGCATCGACACAAACTGTGAGAAAACTACGATTTTATGATAAGGGGCTTTATCCTGAATCTGCTCTTTGAGCAATTCAATTTTAGCCGATACGGCAGTATTCAGCATCCCATCGGGCAACAATGCAGGTGAATTGCAGAGCTGTCGCAGCCGAGTCAATCCGCGGAGCACGTGCATCGGACTGTTATCCACCTCCTCACCGGACAGGGCTGAAAGGAAATCACGGAATTCCTTTTCATAGGCATCGTATATCTTTCGCTGTTCCACTCCCATTTCACTGTACAGTACGGTAGCAACCTTTTCGGGCAGGTCCGTCGCAACCTCCTGCTTGGTACGCCGCAGGATAAAGGGCCGGATTTTACGTTGCAGTTCCATCCGGCGTTTTTTATTTTTGAACAGATCAATGGGTCTTCCATACACATCCCTGAAATACCGCTTGTCGCCCAGCAAACCGGGACAGGCAAATGATAACTGCCCATACAGGTCGAATGAACTGTTTTCAAAGGGCGTACCGCTGATGGCAATCCGATTGCCGGACTGCAGAAGTCGAACTGCCTTATACCGCTGTGAATCGGGATTTTTAATGTACTGGGATTCATCGAGGTATATGTAGTTGAAAACAATCCCCTTCAGAAAGCGGATATCAGCCAACAAGGTGGTGTAGGAAGTCAGTACCACATCGTATTGTCCGACGGTTTCAAGTGATTTGGCACGACTGGAACCATACAACGTTAATACCGTCAACGACGGAGCCAATGCAGCCAACTCCCGTTGCCAATTAAAGATCAGCGTGGCGGGCACCACCACGAGGTCTGTGCCTTTCCGGCCAGCCTCCCGTTGCGACAGCATAAAGGCGATGACCTGCACCGTTTTTCCCAAGCCCATTTCATCCGCCAGTATCCCGCCGAACTTGAATTCATCCAGGAAGCATAGCCAGTTCAATCCTTCCTGCTGATAGCGACGAAGCTTAACCCGGAGGCCGCGGGGTGCATCCACGTCGGGGATAGACTCGAAATTGGCCAGCCGCTCACGGAATTCCCGGATTTCAGTGGCAGCCGTTTCGTCCAACATCGCCGCGTCATAGAGGACCCCTACCGTTTCAAAATTGGCTTTCGCAAAACGGATGGTCACATCGTCCACCACTTCGCCTGCACGGAAATACTGTGCAAACTTTTCCAGCCATTCTTGGGGCAGAATACCGACTGTTCCGTCGTCCAGCGCCACATACCTGCTCTTATTGCGCAGCGCTGCCTGAATTTTTTTCAACGATGCTTTTTTCCTTCCAAAACGTACCTCGTGCGTGGCGTTGAACCAATTTAATCCGCTGATGACTTTGATATCAACCGTTACTTTGTTTGGATTCAATTTATTGCCACTGAGCTCATTGAACCCGTATACTTCGATGCCTGCTTCACGCCAGGTATCAAACACCGGCAAAAACCACGCTTCATCTAGAAAATACCGTTTATGAAGGTAGAAATAGTAGAGTTGGTTATCCAGCTGTTCCGGAAAGTAGGGATGCTGCTTAATAAGCCCTTCAATAAATGCCTGTTCGAAATCCGCATTCCGTGCAACCCTGAATTCATTCCCCTTTCCATCCACTGCCTTCAATTGCTTTTCTGTCCGGATTGCTACCTCTGCCTCACCATAACGGACAACGGGGATAAGCATGACATGCGGACCGAAATCCGATAGGTAAATTAACCGCTCGGGCAATGCAGCGAAGCCTGTCTCGGCCAGTTGCGCCGGCGTGCCAGGTTTGACATCGGGGTATTCCACGCGGATGCTTTCCGACAGTTTGTCGAGCAATTGCCGCTGGAAGTCACGGTATTTGCTGGCATGAATAAGCAATTTCCCCCCTTGTTCGCGCAGCAGGGCTACCAAGGATAGCAGCAGCGTACTGTCTGCAAGATACAACGTGTCTTTCAGTAGGAAAAAACATCCCAGCTTAAGCGGTAGTTCATGCAATGCATAAGATTTTCCGTCCAGTCCAACGTTACCGGTAATCGCATAAAAAGCACCCGCTGCCCGCACGGAAAGGCTAACCGTGCCAAGCATTGCCACCGCCTTTACCGGAACAAGCGATTTAGACGAAAAATTTTCACCCAGTTGTTCATCGTGGTAGTACAGGGGATAGTCTGCTCCGTTTCTGATCACGGTACGCAGCGCTAGCAAATCCGAAGCCATACGGTCCCCGTTTTCTACCTGCTGGAGCCGGGCAATTGCAGCATAGAACTTGGCCTCCTCAACTCCTACGGCCATGGTAAGCCGCTGAAGTGGCTCAACACGATTAAAAGGTGATTTTAAACTTCCGGAACGGGTGCGCCCTGCGTCTATAAGTTCTACTACCGGATTCCGGTAATATTTATGGCGGCTGACAACCAAAATAGTCCGTTCTGTGGATGTCTCATCCGGCGGCTGTGGATGCCTGCGCTCCGCCTGTTCCTCCAGTTCGCGGAACTTGGGCGACGTAAGTGGCAGCAACCCCGCCAAACGGGGTTGGATGGTTAATCGTCCGCCAGTAAGCACGGGAGCCAGGTAACGGTCTAGATCGGGCTCATGTTCCAGTCCGTAGGCGACAGCCGCCTGTCGCAACCTGCGGTGGCGGAGCGAAGACACAAAAAAAACACCTAGTTCTTCCCTTCGAACGAGCGCAATCAATACCGTGGCTTCTAGTGCTGTAAGGACTTCGTCCGGACCGGCCAGATCGCTGGATACGGTTACCTGACCGTCTTCCTGAATTACACCGACCGTTGCCTCCCCCCCGTCCGAAAGACGGCAGGTAAATGTCCCCGCATCCACCGCCAACTCCCTAGGCTGTACCAAAGCGATGGCCTGGGAATCCGCCCAAAAACCACGTTCAGAGACCGACACAATCATCGGCTCAGAAAGCTGCTCCACGGCTGTATCCCGAAAAATAAAAATATGGGTTCCCTGAGTTTCCAGCATCCGCAAACTTAGGTAAATTTGCCCACAATGACAGCGCGCTTTCATCCATTCACCACCGATCTGCCGATCGCCGAATCCATTCCACAGGTCAGGCAGATTCTTGCGGCGCACAACACCCTTATTCTGAGCACACCACCCGGGGCGGGCAAAAGTACCATCGTACCGCTGGCACTGCTGGATGAGCCGTGGTTGCAGGGCAGGAAAATCATCATGCTAGAACCGCGCCGCCTGGCTGCGAGCAGTATTGCCCATCGCATGGCATCCCTCTTAGGCGAAAAAGCGGGCGGGACGGTGGGCTACCGTGTCCGCTTTGAAAACCAGACGTCCTCCCGTACGCGTATCGAGGTAGTCACGGAAGGCATCCTCACCCGCATGCTTCATCATGACAATGCACTGGAAAACGTGGGCATTGTCATCTTCGATGAGTTTCATGAACGGCGCCTGCACACGGACCTATCCATGGTACTGTGCCGGGAAAGTCAAGCCATATTACGGCCTGACCTGCGACTGCTAATCATGTCGGCCACATTGGATACCGATCAGCTTGCCACTTTACTGCAGGCGCCGGTTGTGGAAAGCGACGGACGCATGTATCCAGTCGATATCGTCCACACAGAAGAACCTGATCTGCGGGAGTTACCGCGGGAATGTGCTCGTACTGTCATCCGTGCTATCCGGGAAAAACAGGGGGATATACTCGTCTTCTTGCCGGGCGAAGCGGAAATCCGTGCCTGTGAACAGCTGCTCCTTGCCAACTCAATGGGGGCAACCGTCCATCCACTCTACGGGCAACTGTCGTTGGCTGAACAGCATGCCGCCATCCAACCTAATCGCCGGGACCAACGAAAAATCGTGCTGGCCACGTCTATTGCGGAAACCAGCCTTACCATTGAAGGAATCACCGTTGTAATAGATTGCGGTTATACGCGCACCCTGGTGTTCGACCCACCGTCGGGCTTGTCGCGCCTGAAAACCATCCGTATCTCGCAGGATGCGGCCAACCAGCGCGCCGGACGTGCCGGCAGACTCGGACCGGGAACCTGCTACCGACTATGGACCGCAGCCACCGAACAGCGCATGGCTGCCTACCGGACACCGGAAATTCTGGAAGCCGATCTGACCTCCCTTCTGCTCGATACGGCCCAGTGGGGTGTACAGGACCTCAAACAGCTGGATTGGCTCACACCGCCGCCCCCCACTACCGTAATGCTGGCCCAAGATCTATTGACCAAACTTGGCGCACTTGACGATGGAAAAATCACCCGGCACGGAAAAGCCATTCATGCCCTGCCTTGTCACCCCCGTATCGCCCACATGCTATTGGAAGGCCAGCGCTTGGGAAGGGCCGGTCTCGCAACCGATATCGCTGCTCTTCTAGAGGAGCGCGATCCGCTTGGCCGAGAAGCAGGAACGGATATCACCTCCCGCATCGAAGCATTACACAGGTACCGGACGGGAAATGAACAGAGTAAGCGCCTGGGAAATATCGAAAAGATCGCCCATTCTTACCGAAAACTGCTTGACGCCAAGGAAGACAATGAAGTAACAGACCCTTACGTTGCCGGCCTCCTTCTCGCACATGCCTATCCGGAGCGGATCGCCAAAGCCCGGAATGATGGCAAAGGAACCTATCAATTGGCCAATGGCAAAAGGGCGGTTGTACCACCGGGCGATGACCTCGCCCACGAACCCTGGCTGGCGATTGCCCTCTTGGACGCCCGCGACGGACTGGGCAAGATCTTTCTCGCTGCTACGGTTAATCCGGCTGACCTATTGCCGTTTGTCCAAACGTCACAACGTATCGCGTGGGATACCCAAAAAGGATGCGTGGTTGCTTCTCACGACCGCCGTATCGGCAGCATCACACTGGAATCTTTACCTTTGCCAAAACCCGATGAGACGGCCATCATCGATGTGCTCTGTGAAACCATCCGCAGTGAAGGAATGCAGCTGCTTCCTTTCACCGAAGCCGTGGAGCAATGGCAAAACCGCGTGCTTAGCCTCCGCCATTGGCGGCCGGAAGACAGTTGGCACGACGTATCCACGGCCACCTTGCTCCGCCATCCGGAGCAATGGCTTACCCCCTATCTGGGAGGAATCCGCAAAGCCGAGGAACTGAAAAAACTGGACCTATGCGATATCTTACACCATAGTCTCGACTACCAACAGCAACAGGCGATGGATCATTTGGCACCTACCAACCTTATTGTACCCAGTGGCTCAGCGATTAAACTACGTTATTCTTCCACCGGTGAACCACCTGTATTAGCCGTGCGGCTACAGGAAGTATTCGGGCTGCTGGATACCCCCCGGATCAATGATAACCAAACCTCCGTAATACTGCACCTCCTGTCGCCGGGATTCAAACCGGTACAGGTAACGGCTGATCTCCGCAGCTTTTGGCAAACGGCTTATTTCGAGATACGCAAGGAATTAAAAAGGCGGTATCCTAAACATGCCTGGCCCGAAAATCCCCTTCAGGCACAGGCCGTGCGGGGTGCCCCAAAAAGACCACCGGTTTCCAAAGATACAACGCGTTAGGGAATCTTCGCAGCCGTAACCTGAAAGTTCGGAAAAATAAAAGCCACCGGAATTTATTAATTTTGGGCCATGAACAATCCTTTATTACAGCCTTTCGGCACGCCGTTCGATTCGATACCTTTTGAATCCCTGAAACCGGAACATTTCAAATCGGCTATTCTTCAATTGATTGAAGACGCCAAACAGGAAATCGATGCGATCGTGGACAATCCAGCTGCACCGGATTTTGACAACACCCTTGTGGCTCTGGAACAGGTGGGTAAACGGCTCAACATCGTTTCTGCTACGTTCTTCAACCTAGACTCGGCCGAAACGAATGACGAAATCCAGCAACTTGCCCAAGAATTATCGCCGATACTAGCGGCATATAGCAACGATATCATGCTGAACAAAGGGCTGTTCCAACGGGTGAAACAGGTGCACGATACAGTGGATGAACAATCGCTGAACAGCGAAGAAAGCCGCCTGCTGGATAAAACCTACAAAGGATTCGTTCGCAACGGCGCATTGCTATCGACGGAAAACAAAGAAAAACTGCGCGAGATCGATAAGCAGCTGGCTACGCTGACCATGAAATTCTCGCAGAACGTACTCCAGGAAACCAACGCATATCACTTGCATATACAGGACAGGGAGCAATTGACGGGTTTGCCGGAATCTATCCTGGCCGCCGCCAAGGCCGAAGCCGAAAAACGTCAGCTAGACGGATGGGTGTTTACCCTTCATTTCCCGAGCTTTGTACCGTTCATGAAATATGCGGTCAACCGGGACCTGCGCAGGGAACTATACCGCGCTTCATCTACCCGCGCACTGAAACCCAATGAATATAACAACGAAGGCATCGTACGTAATATCGTCGTCTTGCGCGACGAACGTGCCAAATTATTGGGTTTTGGCACGCATGCCGACTTCGTATTGCAGGAACGTATGGCTTCCTCCCCTGCCATTGTACTGGATTTTCTGAACAACCTGCTGGAAAAGGCCAAACCCCATGCACAACAGGAGATCGACCAGCTAAAGGCATTGGCCCGGGAAGATGGAATCGATGAAATGATGCCTTACGACCATGCATATTATGCGGAAAAATTGAGGAAAGCCAAATTCAACCTATCTGACGAAACCTTGAAACCTTATTTTCCCTTACAGCGTGTATTGGAAGGGGCATTTGAGGCTGCAAATCGGTTATATGGACTCACATTCAGTGTGCGCAACGACATCCCGAAATATCACGAAGAGGTGACGGTATATGAGGTTTCTGAAAATGGGGCACACAAAGCCTTGCTGTATACCGACTGGCATCCGCGTGAAGGCAAACGTGCCGGTGCATGGATGACGGCCTACCGCGGTCAGTGGAAAGAAGACAACAAACAGGTACGTCCGCATATTTCCATCGTATGCAATTTTGCACGGCCGGCGGGCGAGATTCCTTCCCTGCTTACATTCAACGAGGTAACCACACTATTTCACGAATTTGGACATGCCCTGCACGGCATATTGGCCGACACGACTTTCGAAAGCTTGTCTGGCACCAACGTGTATTGGGATTTTGTGGAGCTGCCCTCGCAGTTTATGGAAAACTACTGCTACGAGAAGGAGTTCCTGCGTTCTTTTGCCAAGCACCATCAAACCGGCGAACCACTGCCGGAAGCAGAAATTGATAAAATTATAGCCGCCGCCAATTTCATGGAAGGTTATCAGACGCTACGCCAACTGGGTTTTGGATTATTGGATATGGCCTACCATACCGGCAAACTGAACAACGACCTATCCATCGAGCGTTTTGAAAAAGACACAATGCGTGACACACAGCTTTATCCCGATGTGCCGGGAACAGCACAGAGCCCCTCCTTTTCCCACATTTTTGCCGGCGGGTATTCCGCTGGGTATTATTCCTATAAATGGGCCGAAGTGTTGGATGCCGACGCGTTCTCGTATTTCAAAGAAACCGGGATTTTCCATCCCCAAACTGCGACCAAATTCAAGCATTTGCTGAGCAGTGGCGGCACAATAGATCCGATGGAACTTTACATCCGGTTCAGGGGGCGTAAGCCCGAACCTGAGGCGTTACTCAAAAGGGCAGGATTGGTACGCTAAAGTACCCTAAAATAACTAATTTTGCGACCATCAAAAAAGATATGTACCAATGAGTGATCGTACCAAGAAAATTTTCCTTGCCGTTTGTATTGTTGTTCCTTTCTTACTATACTGTTTTTACTACTATAGCCAGATGTTTAAGAATGCACCGTTCCGGTTTTCAGATTTCGAATCGATCGTCCTGAAATATGGAACGGGGGATGACCTGGTTAATCAGTTTGATTCGTCAACCGGACGCTACCAATACCTCAATGTCCGCGATTCTTTGGTCATCGATACTGTCCGATTGCGGAAGGACGACTTCCAATACCTGCATGGCAAAGCCACCCAATTGGGTTTCTGGAACCTTCCCGACGACATGACGAGTGGAGACGCAACGGGCGGGCAGCCCGTACCGCGCTTCTACCTGCAATACAACTACAAGGAAAAAAGTAAGGAAATCACGCTCGATGCGGACTTTGACGGTAATCCGAAAATGCGCGATGTAGCGAAATCAATCGTGGACGAAGTAATGCGTGTCATCAACGATGCGCGCGATCGCTGAGCACGCCAAGTGGTTCATTCCGTAAGCTGAAAAGCAGCCCCTCCTTTGCCGCCGCCGGCCATCGGCAAACGGAGGTTGCGGATATCATCGGATGCAGGCGCCTCGAATACTTCCAGTTCAAAATATTTGATGGCCGAAAGCAGGTGGTCGAATATATCGGACATGATGTCTTCATAAATGGCCCAGCGGATATCCGATGTGAATATGTATACTTCAATGGGAAGGCCATGTTCCGTGGGTTGCAACTGCCGCACCAACATTGTCATATCCTTACGGATCTGCGGGTGATTCTGTACGTAGCGATTGATGTATTGCCGGAACAGTCCCACATTGGTCATGTTGCGGCCGTTAACAGGCATAGACCGGTCGGCTTTGGTTTCCGCGTTGTACCGATCGATTTCCGCTTGTCGTTCCATAATATACGATGCTAACAACTGGATCTTCGACAAACGCTCGATTTCCTCCCTACTTAAGTAGCGAATCGACGAAATCTTGATGTTAATGGCCCGCTTGATCCGCCGGCCACCTGCGTCCTGCATGCCGCGCCAGTTTTTGAATGAATCGGTAATGAGATAATAAGTAGGAATGGTGGTAATTGTTTTATCCCAATTTTGAACTTTTACGGTATTCAGGTTGATTTCAATGACATCTCCGTCTGCTCCGTATTTGGGCATTTCGATCCAGTCACCTACACGTACCATATCATTCGTAGATACCTGTATACTCGCAACGAAGCCTAATATTGTATCTTTGAACACCAACATAAGAATCGCAGATGCGGCACCCAACGCCCCTAGAAATGCCCACGGTGATTTGCCCGTCACCATCGTAAAGATGATGATGCCGGCAATGAAAAACATAAAAATATTGACGACCTGCAGGTAACTGTCCAGCGGCTTGTCCTGAAACCCTTTCTTTGTGCGCAGGTGGTCTCGGACTGACCGGAAAAGCGCGCGGAACAGCATCACCCATCCCAACACCAGCAGGATGTCTACAAGTTTGCGTAACGGCCCTATCCACCCCGGGAAACCCGAGAATACGACAGGAATAAACTGAATGGAGATAACCAGCGGTATTAGCCGTGCAAAATGGACCAGTGCACGGTTGCTCACCAGGTAGTCGTCGAATTTGGTTGAGGAACGCTTAGCTGCACTTGTCAGTACACTTACCAACACCTTCCTGACTATAAAATCAATCAATCCCAAAACGATCAACATCAGCCCCAGCAGTACGAATAGATTAACCCAGTTCGCCTGTTCTACAGGGACACCCCAGCTGATGAGTTTATCATAAGTCCAATGGTACACAAATGTCGAATAATTTACTATTTCTCCCTGAATTTCCATAAGCTGTGTTACTAGATGAGTGGATTGTAAGAAAGATTTAGCACACAAAGGTAAGAATTATGCACCGATTCTCAAAATCAATCTCCCTCGAAGGCGATGTAATATCACAGCCTGTGGGCCGATCGGTTCACCCCAAAGCGCCGACACATAACCACCATCGTACAGGCCTTTTCACCCAAAAAAGATTATGCTTTCACCCAAAAAATTCTTATTTTCGCATGCGCAATAAGCGGACCTGCTTATATCTGTTTGCGCACAGTGAGTTAAGAGAACTGAAAACGTATAATGGCTGAAGAAACAGAAAACGAAAACAACCTCGTTCCGGCGAACGACCGGATCATCCCCATCAATATCGAAGACCAAATGAAATCGGCATACATTGATTACTCAATGTCTGTCATTGTTTCGCGTGCGCTTCCCGACGTACGTGATGGGTTGAAGCCCGTACACCGTCGTGTATTGTATGGCATGCTTGATCTGGGTGTAACCAGTGGTAAGCCCTACAAAAAGTCAGCCCGTATCGTTGGCGATGTACTTGGTAAATATCACCCCCATGGCGATTCCTCTGTATACGATACCATGGTGCGAATGGCACAGGATTGGAGCCTGCGGTATCCGTTGGTAGACGGTCAGGGAAACTACGGTTCGGTAGACGGCGACCCCCCTGCGGCCATGCGTTATACAGAAGCCCGGCTGAAAAAGATAGCCGAAGAGCTGCTTTCTGATATTAATAAGGACACGATCGATTACCAACTTAATTTCGATGATTCGATCGAAGAACCGACGGTGCTCCCTACCCGTATTCCAAACCTGCTGGTTAACGGGTCATCAGGGATTGCGGTGGGTATGGCAACGAATATGGCCCCCCATAATCTTTCAGAAGTGGTGGACGGGATTATCGCTTACATCGACAACCGTGACATTGAAATCGCCGAGTTGATGCAACACATCAAAGGTCCGGATTTTCCCACAGGTGCAATTATCTACGGGTATGCGGGTGTGCAGGATGCGTTCCAAACTGGACGTGGCCGTATCGTCATGCGGGCAAAAGCTGAAATAGAAACCACAAAAACAGGGCGTGAGCAGATCATCGTAACCGAAATCCCCTACCAGGTGAATAAATCGGAAATGATTAAACGTACCGCCGACCTGGTAAACGATAAAAAAATAGAAGGTATATCCGAAATACGCGACGAGTCCGACAGGCATGGGATGCGTATTGTATACGACGTTAAGCGGGATGCAAACGCATCGATCGTACTGAATAACCTATACAAACACACGGCCTTACAGACCTCATTCAGCGTAAATAACATCGCTTTGGTACATGGGCGTCCGATGATGCTCAACCTTAAGGACATGATTTACCACTTTGTTGAGCATCGCCATGAAGTGGTTGTCCGCCGTACCAAGTTTGAATTGGCTGAGGCCGAAAAGAGGGCACACATTCTCGAAGGGTTATTGATCGCATTGGATCATCTTGATGAGGTTATCCAATTGATCCGTTCGTCCGAAACTCCCGACGATGCACGGGTGGGATTGATGGAAAAATTCGGCTTAAGCGATATCCAGGCCCGAGCCATCCTTGATATGACATTGCGCAGGCTCACCGGACTGGAACGCGACAAGATCAAGGAAGAATATGCTGAACTGATGAAAACCATCGACTACTTGAAGTCGATATTGGAAGATGAAAACCTTCGGATGAGCATTATTAAGGATGAGCTGCGCGAGGTGAAGGAAAAATATGGTGATGAACGTCGTTCAACCATTGTGCATTCTGCAGAAGACATGCGCATGGAAGATTTCATTGAAGACGAAGAGATTGTCATCACCATCTCGCATGAAAGCTATGTGAAGCGCACTCCCTTAACAGAATACCGCAGACAGGGACGTGGAGGCAAGGGTTCGCTGGGCAGCAATACGCGCGAGGAAGATTTTACCGAACACATTATTATTGCTTCTGCCCATAACTACATGCTCTTTTTCACGGAAGCTGGCCGTTGTTTCTGGCTACGGGCCTTCGAAATTCCGGAAGGCACGCGGACTTCCCGTGGGCGGGCCATACAGAACATCATCAACATTCCTAAAGAGGAGAAAATCAAGGCGTACATCAAGGTGAAAAACCTCAAGGATACCGAATACCTGGAGAACAATTTCATCATCATGTGTACGAAACGCGGCACCATCAAGAAAACTTCGCTGGAAGCCTATTCACGGCCGCGGGCCAACGGCATCAATGCAATCAACATCAATGAGGGTGACCAACTTCTCGAAGCCTGCCTGACAGACGGCAACAGCGAAATCGTAATGGCACTCCGCTCCGGAAGGGCCATCCGTTTCAATGAATCAACCGTGCGCCCGATGGGACGGACCGCCACCGGTGTGCGGGGCGTGACACTGGCAGGGCCCGATGATGAGGTAGTTGGCATGATTAGTGTTAATAATTCTGAAACGACGGTACTCGTAGTCTCCGAAAAAGGGTATGGAAAACGTACCGATATTGAAGACTACCGGGTAACCAACCGCGGAGGTAAGGGCGTAAAGACCATCAATGTAACTGAAAAAACAGGTAAATTGGTGGCAATCAAGGATGTGACGGACAACGACGATCTGATGATTATCAACAAGTCCGGCATCGTGATCCGGATTGCAGTCAGCGAACTGCGTGTCATGGGCAGAGCCACACAGGGTGTTCGGCTCATCAGCCTGAAGGGCGACGATGAAATTGCGTCTGTAACCAAAGTGGAACATGAAGATGAAGAAAACGACGAAAACCAGGAGAACATCAATAACACCGATGACAACAAGGGGAATACCGACGAATCGGCTCAGCCGGAGGAATAATCTGGGAAAAGCAGCAGCGATCGTGTTGCTGCTGGCCACAGGTGTATTGCCTGCGACCGCCCAATCAAATCTGAAAGAAGGTAATAATAATTTCGCGCTTTACACGAAGACCAAGGATTTTAAATACTTGGATGCAGCGCGGAAATTGTCGGATGCGGCTTATCAGACCAAGCGGGATTCGGTCAGCTTTCGTAATATCCTACTACGCGGATTGGTATACAGCACATTGGCCGTGGTCGATTCAAACCGTGCGCAACCTTATACCGCCGATCCGGCAGACATTGGCTTGTCAACATTGAGAAGATTAACCAATAAGCCCGTAAGTACTGAACACGAGGCTGAAATTAATTACATCAAGCGCTCATTGGCCAACGCGTACCTGATCAAAGCAAACCGCGCGGTAGTCAGCGCAAACTATGAAGAAGCTTACCATCAATACCGAAAAGTGGATTCCATCAGCCGCTCTGCCATTGATGTAAAACATAATCTTGCAGTATTGAGCACTAAAATAGGCGGAAATGAAGACGCGATTAAACGTTATCAAGCTTTTACTGCTCAAAAGGAAACTTCCTCACCGGTCTATATTCTGGAGTTAGCCAAATTATATCGCCAACAGGGTGATACCCGGTCGATGCTCAACACGTTATTAGCCGGTAGGGAGCAATTTCCGGAAGACAAGGAGATTTTGTTTACATTGATCAATACATACCTCGCCAACGAAGCATATTCGGCGATTGTACCGCTGGTGGACGAAGCGATTGCCCATGAACCCGAAAATGTAAACCTGAATTACATCGCAGGTTATGCTAACGAGATGGAAGGTAACAATGAGGTAGCGAAATCATTTTATGAGAAGGTAATTAACCTCGATGCAAATAACTTTGAAGGCAACCTGGAATTGGGATTGATGTACTTAAAGGAGTACATCGCTAATCCCCAAGATGAAGAGAAACAAAACAAAGCACAAGATTATTTGTTAAGAGCAAACCAAATACAACCATCGGAAGTAAGAGCACTGAAATCCTTAGCCGTATTATATGATCAAGCTGGGGATATTATTCAAAAAGAACGGGTAAATAGCATTTTAAATCAACTCACACAATAGACTACGATCATGAAAGTGAAATCCATTTTATTAGGTACGCTGTTTTTAGCTTCTTCGGTAGCATTTGCACAAACCAGCAACCTAAGAAAAGCAAAAGCAAGCTACGATAAGTTCAATGAAGTAAAGTCCGTCGGTAACGCAACACTTGGCGTAAGTGATTTGAACACGGCCAAAGAAGCGTTGGAAAAAGCCATAGAACATGAAAAAACCATGAATTTGGCAGAGACCTGGACGTATTATGCATTGGTAAATGCCGATTTGGCTTTATTAGACTCTACGGAAACCTCCGAACAATATGTTCAGAAAGCCGTTGAGGCCCGCGAAAAAGCTATCAGCCTTGATACCGAAAAGGAAAATGAGCAGAACCTCAATATCCTTGGGTCGATTCTCGCTCAGTACGAATTGAATAAAGGTGCTAAACTATGGGATAGCCAGGATTTCCTGGGTGCATACAATGCCTTTGACAAAGGATTGACCTATCTTCCCGGTGATACTACCTTATTGTATTATTCAGGTATGGCAGCCGTAAACGCCCAGGATTACGATAAAGCGCTGGCTAAATACGTCGAATTGGTACCTATCGATAGTTTTTCCAACAATCGGCAGATTATATTGGACGTTTCCCGTCTATACCTTATGAAGGGCGATACTACAAATGCTATTAAATATGCTGAAATAGGTACCCAAAAATATCCGGAAGATGGCGAACTAGCCACACAGCACATCGAACTTAACCTGATGGCAGGCAATGACGAAAAAACAATTAATGCCATCAACGATCAGGTAGCGAAAGATCCCGATAACAAAAACCTGCATTATTACCTGGGAATCGCATATAGCGAAACCGGAGATACTGAAAAAGCTGAGGCATCCTACAAAAAAGCCCTGGAGATTGACCCGAATTACCTTGATGCGAACATCAACTTGGGCGGACTGATTTTGAACAAGGGGATCGACCATTTCAACAAAACGAACAACGCTAATCTTCAGCAAGCTGAATACGATGCGGAAATCAAAAAAGCGTATGACATCTTCGATACGGCCCTACCCTATCTAGAAAAAGCAGTAGAGATCGATGGAAAATCTCAGGTAGCTCTCACCAACCTGAAAAGGTACTATGAAATTAAAGAAGATCAAGCAAAGATAGACGAATTACAGGCGCGCTTGGATGCGTTGCAGTAGGCTATTGGCTTAAAACTTAGTAGAGAGCCCACAGACTTCATTGCCTGTGGGCTATTTTTTTACAAATGCGTTTAATCAATCCCGGACCTTCATAAATAAATCCGGTATATAATTGTATCAACGCCGCTCCTGCATCTAGTTTCTCCAACGCATCCTCCGGCGTATGTATCCCGCCGACTCCAATAATGGGAATGGCAGGGTTAGACCGGGTCGAGAGATAACGGATTACCTCCGTTGAACGCGTTGTCAATGGAGCACCACTTAGTCCGCCCAATTCCGATGCCCACCGCGTATGTTTCAATCCTTCGCGACTGATGGTGGTGTTGGTGGCAACGACGCCGGCAATACCGGTTTCACGAACGATTTCAATAATATCATCCAACTGATCATCTGTAAGGTCTGGAGCAATTTTCAGCAATATGGGGCGTGAAATTCCCTCTTTTTGATTCCGCTGCTGCAACGTTTCGAGGATATGCATCAAAGGTTCTTTGTCCTGAAGTGCTCTCAATCCCGGCGTGTTGGGTGAGCTCACGTTTACGACAAAATAATCCACCACATCAAAAAGCGTATCGAAACAAATGATATAATCTTTTACAGCGTCTTCGTTTGCGGTTGTCTTATTTTTGCCGATGTTACCTCCGACAATTATGGGGTGTTCTTTTTTTAACTGCCTCAATCGGGCTGCAGCCACATCCACTCCCTGGTTATTAAATCCCATCCGGTTGATCAGTGCCTTGTCTTCTACCAGCCGGAACAGCCGCGGCCGTTCATTTCCGGGCTGTGGTCTCGGCGTTACGGTTCCCACTTCAATAAACCCGAAGCCCAACGCATCCATTTCTTCAACAAACGCCGCATTCTTGTCAAATCCTGCCGCCAATCCGACTGGGTTTTTAAATTTCAATCCAAATATATTCCGTTCAAGCTTCGGATGTTCATACGCATAGGCAGAACTCAACAGACGTTTCCCTCCCCACAGCCTGCAAAAAGATTTCAAGCCACCTGAAACCAGGTGATGCGCCTCTTCCGGATCGAGGGAAAACAGGATGGGTTTTACCAGTTTATACATGGCCACAAAGGTAAGTTTTAGATTTCAGATTTTAGAAACGAGACGAAATACAAGATACGAGGTACAACTTCCAACTTCCAACTTCGTACTTCTAACTTCGTACCTCGTACTTAATTTCGTACTTTTGCACCCGTAATGATTGCTATAAATAACCTCACATTTGAAATTGGTGCCCGTGCACTGTATGACGAAGCCAATTGGCACATTAAGCCTGGCGACAAAACCGGATTGATCGGTGCCAATGGTACCGGTAAGACGACCTTACTGAAGCTGATCGTAGGTGATTATGCCCCTACGTCGGGTACCATTTCGATGGCCAAGGATATCAAAATCGGGTATCTTAACCAAGACTTATTGTCGTACGAATCCAATAAGAGTATTCTTCATGTCGCCATGGAGGCCTTTGAACGTCAGAATCAGTTGCATACGGAAATAGAGCGACTGCTTAAAAAGCTTGAAACCGATTATTCCGACGATATTATCCAAAAGCTCAGTGATAAGCAATCGGAGTTTGAAGCGTTGGATGGTTACAACATCGAATACCGGGCCCATGAGATACTCGCGGGGCTGGGCTTCAGCGATGAAGATCAGCAACGGCAGCTGTCTGAGTTTTCCGGAGGATGGCGTATGCGGGTGATGCTTGCGAGAATATTGCTCCAGGCTCCCGATATCTTGCTGCTTGATGAACCTACGAACCACCTCGACCTGCCTTCCATCAAATGGTTGGAAGGTTACCTTCAGGCGTTTGACGGAGCCATTGTGATCGTATCGCACGACCGTTATTTCCTGGACCGCGTAGTTAATACGATTGTGGAATCCAAGCGTGGGAAACTCATTCAGTACGCGGGAAATTACAGTTTCTATCTGGAAGAAAAAGCCTTACGCGAAGAAATCCAAAGCAATCAATACAAAAACCAGCAAGCCAAAATCAAACAGGAAGAACGTTTAATTGAACGGTTCCGCGCAAAGGCCAGCAAAGCCAAAATGGTGCAGTCGCGCATCAAGGCCCTCGAACGCATGGAACGCGTGGAAGATGTGGATGATTACAACCCCACAGTCAACTTCCGTTTCAAGTTTAGCAAACAATCCGGCCGGCACGTGGTCAGGCTGGAGAACATCAGCAAATCGTATCCCGGCATCCCCATCCTGGAGCATACAGATGCCATCATTGAAAAAGGAGATAAAATTGCGTTGATTGGCGCTAACGGAAAAGGAAAATCTACCCTGCTGCGCATTGTCGCCAACGCGGATAAGGAATTCACGGGAAAAAGCGAAACCGGCCATAATGTAACACAGACCTTCTTCGCCCAGCATCAGCTTGAAGCACTCCATTTGGATCATGAAATTCTGCAGGAGCTTCAGGCGTTTGCACCGAAACATACCGAAACAGAACTCCGCTCCATCCTGGGTTGCTTTCTGTTTACGGGTGACGATGCTTTCAAGAAAATCCGGGTATTATCCGGCGGTGAAAAATCAAGGGTGGCATTGGCGAAGGCGCTTACGGCGGATGCGAATTTCCTTGTACTGGACGAACCCACTAACCACTTGGATATTCAATCGGTAAATATCCTGATACAGGCCCTCAAACAATTTGAGGGTACTTTCATCGTGGTGTCTCACGACCGTTACCTACTGGACAACGTAGCGAACAAAATCTGGTACATTGAAGACCGGAAAATAAAGGAATATCCCGGTACATACCAAGAATTTGAAGAATGGCAATCCAAGCGAATGCCAAATACCACACCGGAAAAAGCGGATGCCAAGCCCGTTAAAACTCTGCCCAAAAAAATAGAGTCGCCTAAGGATGAAGATCGCGACAGGCAAAGCAGGAAGTTGAACAAAGAGCTGGAGAGCGTCGAGCAGCGCATCGCCGATATCGAACGGACCATCAAGGAAACCGAAGCACTCATGGCAGAAGAAGCCACCTACGCAGACCCCAAAAAGTTAACGGAGGTTTCCCAACGTTACGAAGACCTAAAAAGTGAACTTCAGGAGCTTCAGCAACGGTGGGAGAAGCTGGCGGAAGAAATCATTGTTAACGGCTAAATTTTACTAGTTTGAGGAAGCTAATAGTAATATTCGTTCTGCTGCATATCTTTTTGGGATTGACTGCCCAAAAACAGAAAAAGAAGCGGGTATCACGTGAACGCAGCCCACAACAGGAGTTGGTATACGACAACATCGATTATTTACCTTCCATCAAATCGGTTCAGTTTTATCCTGCGGATCAGGAAAATGCTTTTCCCGTTATCGAATTGTTCAGTGAAAACCAGCTGATGCTGGCTTTTGACGATCTGCGGGGCGATGTACGTAACTATTATTTCAGCATCGAACACTGTGATGCCAACTGGAACCCCAGCAGGCTCTCGCCGTTGGAATACGCTGATGGATACAACGAAGACCGCATTATCAATTACAGTAACTCAGTCAACACACTTCAGTCATACACGCATTACCGTGTCGATTTTCCCACGAACAACGTAAAACCCAAATTGGCGGGCAACTATCTCCTGAAGGTCTATGAAGACGCCGACAAAAGCCGACTAATTATCAGTCGCCGTTTCTACGTGTTGGCACCATTGATGTCCGTTTCACCCGAGTTGGTTCCCTCCGTGGATGTTGCGAAACGGAGTAAAAACCAGAAGCTGAATGTTACGGTACATACCGGTGGCCTGACAGTAAACAACCCTTATCAGGACATCAAAATTTTGGTGCTGCAGAATCAACGGCCAGACATCCAACAATGGCTGACCACTCCTCAATTTGTGAACAACGGCGAATTGAGATACCACGACAACCGCACATTGGATTTCGGCGGAAGCAATGAATTCAGGTTTGTTGACCTGCGCAGCCTGCGACTGGCATCCGAACGGATGGCTACTATCCAGGTTGACAGTACCGTCCGGGTCGATCTCCTCCCCGATGAAAACTATCGCACAGCTTCCTATGCATCTGTTTTCGATGAGAACGGACAGTTTTTTATCCGTAACCAGGATAAAGACAATGCCGATACCGAATCAGATTATATATGGGTTACATTTTTCCTGGCAGATGATGCAGTGACAGGGGGTGCGATTTACATCGTAGGTGGCTTTAACAGCTACCAACGTAACGAAGCCAATAAATTGACGTATGACGCCAGCCAAAAAACGTGGCGGGGTACGCTCCTGCTTAAACAGGGATTGTATGATTATGAATACGTATATGTAAGTCCAACTGGAGAAGTAAACCCTACTTTCTCCAGCGGTGATCATTTCGAGACCAACAACACGTATCAGATCCTGGTTTACAACCGCCGCCAGGGCACAACCTGGGATGAATTGGTAGGATTTTCAACGGTGCGTTAGCTTTTCCTGTAGCATTCGGGAAATGCGATTGAAATAACGCTTTTGTTTGTATCCCATTACCCATTGCACGCCATATATGGCGTTGGTGTGAAATATTTCATCAGCCTGACTCATGATAGCAGGACTGATTTGAGCCTCGATGACTTCCAAACCATTTTCCAACGCCATTTCAATGACTACTTTACGCATAACACCGTCAATACAGCCCTCACTGATAGCCGGTGTATAGAGTTTTTTGCCGTACCAAATAAAAATATTGGAACTGATGGACTCACACAGAAAACCTTCCTGATTGAGAATCAGCACATCATCCAAACCGTTCTTTTTACGGTACAATCCCGCCATCACATAAACCAGTGAGTTGCCTGATTTTAATTTGGAAAGTTCACTGTAAGGTTTCCTGAATTCGGAATAAACATCCACGATCAATCCGATCTTACGGTGTTTTACCTCGTCCGGATCCAGCTTGGCAACACTCATCACGTAAGCGGCTTGATTTTGCTGCGGACTATACAGTCCTCCCCCATCCCGGTATACCTGAAGACGGACGCGCGCATGCTGCCCCTCCAATCCATTCCGCTTAATGAGTTCGGCGGCACGCGAACGGATGAAATATGCATCGAAAGTAGCAGGATGTTCCAATTGCAACATGCGCATGCTACCCTGGAGCCTTGATACATGATGAGACAGAAACCGGATATCCCCATCCATCCACCGCATGGTTTCAAAAATTCCGTCGCCGTAACGGAACGCACGGTTGTCGGCTGTAATAATTGCCTCTTTTTCGGGTATTAACTGCTTATTAAAATCGATATAATGTACCGGCATTTATTTTTTATAATTGATAGTTGATAATTGATAGTTGATAGTTGATAATTGATAGTCATAACCGTCACGGCAGTCATTATCCACTCTCCACTTTTCATTATTCATTATTCATCGCGTATCCCCGCCACTTTTCCAAACACGAACTGAAATCTGTGGGCAAGGGCGAAGTAAATTCTAGTTGCTTTTTGGAGGTTGGATGCTGAAATCCGAGACTTTGCGCATGCAGAGCCTGACGGGGCAGTAAGGTAAAACAGTTTTCTACAAATTGCTTATATTTACTGAATACTGTTCCTTTCAGAATACGATCGCCGCCGTATACCGCATCATTAAACAAGGGATGGCCGATGGACTGCAAATGAGCACGAATCTGATGGGTCCGTCCCGTCTCCAGCTGGCATTCGATCAGCGTCACATAATTGAGCCGTTCCAGTACCCGGTAGTGGGTCACAGACCACTTTCCTTTGTCAGGCGTGTCGTACACCGCCATTACTTTCCGGTCTTTCATACTTCTGCCGATATACCCGCTTACGGTTCCATCTTCCGAAAGATCTCCCCAAACCAACGCGATGTACTTACGGGTTATGCTGTGATCAAAGAACTGTTTCGCCAGGTAAGTCAGTGCCCATTCGTTCTTGCCGATAACCAACAGGCCGCTGGTATCTTTGTCGATGCGATGTACCAGCCCTGGGCGACCGTCGTTACCGGGCAATTGGGGAAATTTCGAAAAATGGTAGACCAATGCATTGACTAACGTACCCGCATAGTTATTGTAACCCGGATGAACCACCATGCCTGCAGGTTTATTCACAATCAGCAAATCGTCGTCCTCGTAGTAAATATCCAACGGTATGTTTTCGGGATAAATTTCGGTGTCCCGCGGCGGATGCGGCAGGACCACTGAAATGACATCTTGCGGTTTCACTTTGTAGCTGGCTTTCACCTGTTGCCCGTTGACGAGCACGGTTCCGGCAGCGATCGCATTTTGGATGCGATTGCGTGACGCATTTTCAACCCTGTTTATCAGGAATTTATCAATACGCAGCAACGTTTGTCCCTTATCCACGACAATCCGCAGATGCTCAAATAAATCTTGTTCGTCGGATTCCTGCAGTTCCAAGTCGTCAACCATGGCGCAAACTTAGACAAAAAGCGAACCAAAATTCAGTATTTTTGCAAAAAACAGCATGCTTCAGCTCGACGTCCACAGCCCTGTTAACCCGCTTGATTTTCCGCAATTCCGGGAGAGCGGGCTTACCCTTCATATCAAGCGGGATGATCTTATACATCCCTTTATATCAGGCAATAAATGGCGGAAACTGAAATATATACTACAAGATGCTTCTGATCAACGGAAAACACAGCTCGTCACGTTTGGCGGTGTCTGGTCAAACCACTTGCTGGCCATTGCGTGTGCAGGTGCCAGGTTCGGGTTCAAAACCACTGCTTTCGTGCGCGGAGAGCAGGTATCGAACGCCAATTTATCCTTATGCCGAATCTTCGGCATGGAACTGCGCTTTGTAGACCGTACCGCGTACCGAGACAAACCGGCGCTGTTCCAACGGTATTTTGCGGAAGACCAAACTGCCTATTTTGTTGACGAAGGTGGATACGGGGCGGCAGGTGCCAAAGGATGCGCAGAGATAATTGATGAATTGGGCCAGATTTACGACCATATTTTCTGTGCCTGCGGCACAGGTACTACACTGGCGGGATTATGCATGGGAAAAATACGAAACGGGTTGGATACCACAATTCACGGGATTCCTGTGCTGGCCGGCAGCGGTTTTATCAAAGCTGCTGTAGCCGAACTATGCGCTGACGGCGGAGCAGATGACCTAGTATTGCACACCGATTACCATTTTGGTGGCTATGCCAGGACTACACCGGAATTGGATGCCTTCATCCGTCGGTTCTGCGCAAATACGGGAATCCTTATTGAGCCGGTGTACACCGGTAAATTGCTCTACGGTATTTTTGATTTGGCATCCCGTGGCCATTTCCGTCGGGGCGAAACCATCCTCGCTCTCCACACGGGGGGACTTACCGGCATTTTGGGCATGCATGAACGGCTAGCGCAGGGCTGATTGCTGCCTCCCGGGATGGACAGCTGGATATTGACAAAGGAATGGCAATTATTGACGGAATTTTAGCTGGCATTTAGTAACTTCATCCCTACGAAAAAGAGGATTCAATAAAAAACTACGATTATGGCAAAACGCATTTTATTAGTAGTAGGCGACTACGTGGAAGATTACGAAGCGATGGTTCCATACCAAGCCATGCTATCTGTCGGCCTGTCGGTGGATACCATCGCACCGGACAGGAAAAAAGGTGATACCGTTCCGACGGCAGTACACGATTTTGTGGGCGACCAAACCTACCGGGAAACCCAGGGCCATAATTTTGCCATCACGGCCGACTTCGAAGCGGTGGATCCGGCAACGTATGATGGTCTTTATATCGCCGGAGGGCGTGCACCCGAATACATACGCCTCAATAAGCGGGTTCTCGAAATTACACGCCATTTCTTCGATGAAAACAAACCCGTTGCGGCTATCTGTCACGGTATCCAGGTATTGACCGCTGCAAAGGTGCTTTCCGGACGTACGCTCACGGCATACGTGGCTGTGGGGCCGGATATCGAACTGGCCGGAGGTACGTGGAAAAACATCCCTGCAACTGAGGCCATCGTGGACGGCAATCTGGTCACCTCCCCCGCCTGGCCCGGACACCCAGCCATTCTGAAGGAGTTCTATCAATTGCTGGGATTGCGTATCGGATAGCAAAATGCCACAATCATTTGGCAAAAAAGAGGGTTCTGTTTTGTGATCCGCTATCTGTGGGATTCGTTTACGGCCTACTGTGGTAATTCGGAGCTTCCTTCGTTATCGTGATGTTATGGGGATGGCTCTCACGCAGCCCTGCACCGGTGATCTTCACAAACTGCGCACCCTGTAAAGCTTTGATCGTCGGAGCTCCGCAATAGCCCATGCTTGCCCGCAATCCACCTACGTATTGATAGACGACTTCGGCCAGTGTTCCTTTATACGCCACGCGACCCACGATGCCCTCGGGTACCAACTTCTTAATATCGTCTTCGACGTCCTGGAAATAACGGTCTTTAGAGCCCTGCTCCATGGCCTCAACAGACCCCATACCACGGTAAGATTTGAATTTACGGCCTTCGTAGATAATGGTTTCTCCCGGAGCTTCTTCCACACCTGCAAACAGTGAACCTGCCATGACCGTATCGGCTCCCGCTGCAATCGCCTTCGCGATGTCTCCGGTCTGTTTGATCCCACCATCAGCAATAACCGGAACACCGCTGCCCCGGAGCGCCTTGGCAACCTCATAGACCGCATACAATTGCGGTACCCCCACACCGGCAATGATACGGGTGGTACAGATCGATCCGGGACCTATGCCCACCTTCACGGCATCGGCACCCGCATCGGCCAACGCCCGGGCGGCAGCCGCTGTTGCAATGTTGCCAACTATTACCTGAAGATTGGGGAAGGCTGCTTTCACTTCTTTCAGCTTATCAAGTACACCTTTCGAGTGCCCATGTGCGGTGTCAATGGTAATCACATCCACCTCCGCTTTTACCAATGCCTCCACACGTTCCATGGTATCCGCGGTTACTCCGACAGCCGCTCCTACCAGCAACCTGCCGTGGCTATCTTTAGCTGCATTGGGAAAATGCTTATATTTCTGGATATCTTTGAAGGTAATCAGCCCCACGAGCACATGATCGTCATCAACCACCGGCAGCTTCTCAATCTTGTGATCCTGTAGAATGGATTCTGCTTTCAGCAGATCGGTTCCAATGGGTGCCACGACCAACCCTTCGCGGGTCATCATCTCGGCTATCGGCCGTTTCATGTCCTTCTGGAAGCGGAGGTCCCGATTGGTGACAATGCCCACTAACCGATTCTCACGATCGATGATGGGAATCCCTCCGATCCGATGCTCTTTCATGATCTGAAATGCATCTCCCACGGTTGCATTTTCACCCAGCGTCACCGGATCTTGTATCATGCCACTTTCCGATCGCTTTACTTTGCGCACTTCGGCAGCTTGGTCAACAATGCTCATATTTTTATGCAGCATCCCCAAACCGCCCGCCTGCGCAATGGCGATGGCTAGATCTGCCCCGGTAACCGTATCCATCGCAGCCGACACGAGGGGGATATTCAACCGGATATTCCTCGTCAAATACGTACTGGTATCCACATCACGTGGCAGGACTTCGGAATATGCGGGTATTAAGAGTACATCGTCGTAGGTGAGGCCTTCAGCTACGAATTTTTCGGGATCTAAATGCATGGCAAATATGTATTGGAGTTACTATTTGCCGGGCAAAATTACTGAATTTTTATGTCTTCTACAAGTAAAAAAGTTTTTGGACGTATGGATGGAACACGGATGACACGTTAAAAGGAATAGCTCACACCGATCTGGAATACCCGGTTGAGCGAGACTTTATCCGGATCATCAAATATACCCAGGAAATAGTCGTTGTTGAACGCATCCAGTAAACCGGTCTTGAAACGCCCCTCAACCGTCAACCCGAATGGCAACGTATAGCCAAGGCCGAGCGCAATTCCCAGGTCAACACCACCATAATCGTCGTCATCAAAATCAATACGGGGAAAATTCTTCCCGATCTTCATATCGAGCGACGGCCCCACCAATCCATGAAACCCTTCGACAAAATAAAACTTGTTGATCACGCCAAGCGAAAGATATTGAATCGTCACATTTTCCTCTCTGCTGGGTTGGCCCGTCTCCTCATCCACAAAAACCACATGATTGGCCCCTTGCCGTGTATAAATTAGCTCCGGTTGCAGGGTGTATCGTTGACCGAGATTAAGGCTAAGAATGCCTCCGGCATAAAAATCTGTCTTAAAATCGGCATTTATGTTGCTTAAGGTCGCCACATTGACTCCCGCCCGGATACCGGGTGAAACCCTTTTTTGTGCGTATAATGCGTGTGCGGTCGCACATATAGCGACCGCAATCAATAGAAATGCATTCCTTTTCATGAGAGGCGTATCAGTGGGTTATTATTTGAATGTAAACTTAAATCCTAATGTGAAACGGGCCGGTTCAAAATGGCTGTTATTAGACAGGTTCCACCAGGGCTTCCAATCAAAATGGAAAGCCAGCGGTGCGGATGGGATCTTGAATTCCAACCCTACTGCCGGGCGGAGTGCAAAAAAGGTCTCGTTGCCATCCCAATCGTCGTCGCCATACCACCAACGGCCATTATCTATAAAGGCCAGTTGCGGGCCAACGCCCACATACCAACTCAAGCCATTTGCTCCGCGGATGGGCTGGTTGTACGAGTAGTCCACACCCAGCACGGTAACATCGTCGCCAAACAGTACCTGTGCATTACCTGCATTGGCAGGATCAAAAAAATGCTTAATCTGTGGCCCTACCAACGTCGGGCCGTCTCCCAAATCAATCCCCAAACCTAAAGCAGTACGGTAACGGCTTTGTGCATCGGCATCCTGTACACCCAATGCCAGTAATGAAGTAACCAAAAAGAATAAAAATACGTTTTTCATTTGAATAAATTGTTTTTTAATGGTAATGAAGCTTGCATGAATTATTTTTCACTTTTGTTTGAATGGCAATTCATGCAGGTTTCATTTGAATAAATTGTTTTTTAATGGTAATGAAACTTGCATGAATTATTTTTCACTTTTGTTTGAATGGCAATTCATGCAGGTTCATTTGAATAAATTGTTTTTAATGGTAATGAACTTAAATCAGCGAGAATCCTTTTTATCTGCGTCATCAGCGTTCTATTTTTCTCGTTTTTAGACATCTTCATCTACGAACCAGAAACTACCGCTGATGGATAAGCAAATAGTTTGCCAAACTGACACCTGTTACAGCCGGCATGGTAATAACTATCCGCTATTCAGACTGCAAAATACCCCTGTGAATAAACTAGAAAATAGACCTTTCTTTATACAAAAATTTTATACCTTTGCCGTCTTAACTAAATTTTGTAAGGAAATAGATAGAATTAATACTAAGCTAAGGTAAGAACATGCAAGGTAAAGGGCTGATTAAATTTTTGGTGGTAGTGGTCACAATCGCGTGCCTCTATTCCCTATCATTCACATTCGTTACCCGCAAGGTGGAACGGGATGCTGCGGCATATGCCAAAGGAGATTTTGCGAAAGAGAAGGCATATTTGGATTCCATGGCCGGGGAAGTGGTGTACAATTTAGGCATTGCCAAATACACCTACCGTGAAGCTAAGGGAAATGAAATCGCTTTGGGCTTGGATTTGAAGGGTGGCATGAACGTGACGATGGAAGTGTCGTTGCAGGAATTGGTACGCAACCTAGCTAACAATCCGAAAGATGAAAACTTCAATAAAGCATTGGAAAATGCCAATATCCAGAGTAAAAATAGCCAAAGCGGATACGTAAGCCTGTTTGTTGAAGAATTCAAAAAGCTCAGCCCGAATACCGGATTAGCCAGTTTCTTCGCTACGAAAGATAACAGTGCCTACGTAAAACCCAACAGCACGGATGCGCAGGTAGAGAGCTTTCTCCAACGGGAGGCAGGTAACGCTATTGACAATTCTTTCAAAGTGTTACGCACGCGTATCGATAAGTTTGGCGTGACTTCACCCAACATTCAATTACAGCAGGGAACCAACCGGATACTCATTGAATTGCCCGGCGTAACGGACGAAGATCGGGTGCGGAAACTCCTACAGGGTTCCGCAAGGCTGGAGTTTTGGGAAACGTATCACAACGTGGAGATTTATCCGATGCTGGAAAATGTCAACAGCGCGTTGGCAGCCACACTGAAAGAAACTGAAAAAACAACCCAGACTACCGCTGATACGGCAAAAACAGACAGTACCGATGCAGGCCTTTTGGCAACATTGGGTGCCAACCAGGATTCATTGGATGTTTCGGATTCCTCAGCCAACCAACTGGCACTCCAAAATCCCCTGTTTAACATCCTGCGCCCGGCAACAGCGCTGGGACCGAACAACCAGCCGATGTTAGCCCCCGGTCCGATTGTTGGATATGCTCAGCTTCGGGACACGGCCAAAGTGAACCGCTACCTGGAAAACCCGGTTGTCAAACAGATTATCCCAGCAAATGTTAAGCTGCTGTGGGGAGTAAAACCCAACCCGAAAACTCCGGAACAATTGGAACTTTATGCGGTGAAACCGAGCGGTGTAGACGCGGGTCCGATTTTGGGTGGTAATGTGATCACGGATGCAAAAGATGATTTTGACCCGCAATCCAATAGCCCAATGGTGACCATGTACATGAACAGCGAAGGTGCCCGGGAATGGAGAAGGATTACGGCCGCAGCTTCCGCTGACCCCAATAATAAACAGGCCATCGCCATTGTACTCGATGGCGTGGTGTACTCCGCCCCCACTGTACAGGGTGAAATCCCGAACGGTGTTTCCCAAATTACAGGTAACTTTACGATCGAAGATACGAAGGACCTTGCCAACGTATTAAAAGCGGGGCGTCTGCCTACAACCGCCAAAATCGTAGAAGAAGCCGTTGTGGGACCTACGTTAGGTCAGGCAGCGATTGATGCCGGCATTAATTCTGCCATCATCGGGCTACTGATTGTATTGATCTTCATGATTCTTTACTATAACCGCGGCGGATGGGTTGCGAATATTGCAGTGGTATTCAACGTATTCTTTTTAATGGGTATCATGGCATCACTCAATGCGGTCCTGACCCTTCCGGGTATTGCAGGTATCGTACTGACACTTGGAACCGCTGTGGATGCCAACGTATTGATTTACGAGCGGATCCGGGAAGAATTAGGCTTGGGAAAATCAATCAGACAAGCCATTGCCGATGGCTATAAGCATGCGATGCCGTCCATTTTGGACTCACAAATTACTACATTCCTCGTTGGGGTAATTCTCTTCTTCTTCGGCAGTGGTCCCATACTCGGATTTGCGACCACCTTGATGATTGGTATCATCACATCGTTGTTCACTGCTATATTCATCACGCGGATCATCTTTGAATGGATGTTGGCCAAAGGATGGGAAATCAAAGTATCTTATCCCTGGAGTGCAAATACACTGAAAAATGCCAATTTTGGTTTCGTTCAGAACCGGAAGAAAATTTACCTTGCTTCGGCGCTGTTTATTGTCATCGGTTTTATCTTCATATTCACGAAAGGGTTTAGTTTAGGGGTAGACTTCCAAGGAGGAAGAACATATACCGTACGCTATGAAAAAGCGATCGATCTGGAAGAAGTGCGCAGCAATCTCGACGAGACTTTCGGCTTGACCACCGAAGTTAAGATCTATGGCGCAGATAATCAAGTACGTGTAACCACTACGTATCAGATCGATGAAACCAGTGATGAAGCAGATAAAGAAGTGTTGGCCAAGCTGAATGAAGGATTATCAAAAATAGCTGGCAATCAGTACGAGATCCTAAGCTCTCAAAAAGTAGGTCCGACAATTGCCAATGACATTAAATCCAGAGCAGTATATGCAGGTATTTTCTCTGTCATCGTTATTGCGGTATATATACTGATCCGGTTTCACAAATGGCAATACAGCTTGGCGGCAGCCATTCCGACCATACACGATGCGTTGGTGATCCTAATTTTGTTTTCGATGCTGGACGGGATCGTTCCTTTTTCTTTGGACATCGACCAACACTTTGTTGCGGCGATACTGACGGTCATTGCATATTCGGTAAATGATACCGTGGTCGTATTTGACCGGCTACGTGAATACCTTGGTATGTCAAGACGTAAGCAAGAAGACATTGGTGAAACTGTCAACTTAGCAATCAACCGGACGTTAAGCCGTACCATCGTTACTTCGTTGACTGTGATTTTTGTAATGGCTATTCTGTTTATCTTCGGTGGTGAAGTGATCCGTGGTTTCTCATTCGCAATATTGGTAGGTATTATCGTTGCTACCTATTCGTCAATCTGCCTTGCAGCCCCCTTGATTGTGGACTTGCAGGGAAAGCAGAAATCAGAAGAGCCATCGGTTGCTGACACCAAAAATAAAGCTGCATTGAAGCCTGCAAAAGCTTAATGCCAAGATAGTACGTCACTTAAAATATAATGAGGTTGCTGAAAACAGCAACCTCATTTTTTTGAAAAAAAACATAGTGAATCACAAAGAAATAATCTCAAATTTTACGACCAATTTCCAACAAAACACAATGTTTTTGTATTTAATTAAATACAAAAAGCAGCATTCTCGATTATAATAGTATTTTTGTTCCCGTTGCTGTTCATAAGCATACTATAATTGCGCAGCATTACCTAAAAAGCATATTTTAATCCGGATGAAGTTACACACAAAGATTTTTATCGGCATGATTTTCGGCATTGTAGCCGGATTAGTTGTAAAAAACCTCGGACTTTCAACAGAAACCTTAACCACCATCGTAAAATGGGTTGAACCAATCGGAAAAATCTTCATGAATCTGATCTTCATGATGGTCATTCCCTTAATTCTATCTGCCTTAATTTTAGGCATTGCCGAAATCGGGGACGTAAAAAAGCTAGGCCAAATGGGCATCAAACTTCTGCTGTACACGATTGTTGTGAGCTTTATCGCTGTTCTTATCGGTGTCACAATGGTAAATATCTTCAATCCTGGAAAAACTGTCTCCACCGAAACGCGAGAATATCTCATCAAACAGTTCGGCACTGAAGCTGCAACCGCAGCGGAACAGGCGAAGGCTATTGAAGCAGATGAGCGGACCGTTGGCGATATCCTGGCACAAATCATTCCGCGTAATCCGTTCGAAGAGATGGTCAATGCATTCAATGCAAACCATACCGGGGGTGGTTTGCTGTCGGTCATGTTTTTTGCGTTGATTTTTGGGGTAGCGATGGCTGCTGTTGGGGAAGAAAAGACCGCAACACTGAAGAGCTTCCTGGAAGGGCTCTACGAAGTGGTGATTAAGGTCATTGGCTACGCAATGGCATTGGCTCCCTATGGGGTGGCTGCATTGTTGTTTAACATGGTACTCAACGTAGGTGCTGATTTCCTGATTTCGTTGCTTTGGTATGTACTCATTGTACTCGGAGCTTTGGCCATCCACCAATTTGTGGTATATTCCATTGTTTTGAAATATTTCGCCAACCGGAATCCGATCCAGTTCATGAAAGACATGGGAGAAGTAACCCTAACCGCCTTTTCAACCAGTTCGAGTAACGCCACCCTTCCCACTGCCATCCGGGTGAGTATAGAAAAGCTCAGAATTCCGAAGCCCATTGCTCATTTTGTACTGACAATCGGCAGTACGGGCAATCAAAATGGTACCGCCTTGTTTGAAGGGATAACGGTGCTTTTTTTAGCACAGGTATTTAACGTAGACCTGTCGTTGGGATCACAGATTACCGTGGTACTGCTCTGCATATTGGCCGGAGTCGGCACTGCCGGCGTACCCGGAGGGTCCCTCCCGGTCATCGTAACGATATTAGTCTCCATTGGTGTACCAGGGGAAGCGATCGCTTTGATTTATGGTGTAGACCGCATCTTGGACATGTCACGTACCACGCTGAATGTCAATGGCGACATTACCGCAGCTGCATATATCCAGCATGTAGAAGAAAAAGCGGGCCGAGTTTACCACGAATAATACAGACAGATACCTTGCGTTTATCTTAATTACTTCATATATTTGTCATACTAATTATTAATATGCTAATGGAACAATACAATGCATATTCTTTCTTATTGGACCGCACGGCGCGCCGCGTAAAACAGTATGCGCAATACCAGTTCAATTGCCAGCAATTCGGTATCACAGTAGATCAATGGGCCATTTTGAAAAACCTCAATCAATATACGGATCTTTCTCAAAAGGAATTAGCTGAATACTGTGGAAAGGACCAACCTACACTCACCCGTATTGTGGACCTACTGGTAAATAAGAAGTTGGTGGAGCGTCGGGCAAATCCCACCGACCGGCGCAGTTTTGTAGTTCATCTTACTGCGGCCGGGAAACAGAAAGTAGAAACCCTTTCCGGTGAAATCAGCAAAATCCGTATGCAGGCATGGAAAAATCTCAATGAGAAAGACTTTGGGCACCTGAAGCGAATACTGAATACAATATACGATAATTTGGAAATGGAACACGGATAATACAGATTCAACGGATGGGCGCTGATCGCTGAAAATCTGCGCAAAATGCGCCTTAACCGCGTCATCTGCATTCAAAAAATTAAAAATATGATAACAACAGATATATGCATCATTGGAGCAGGTCCTGTAGGTCTATTCGCCGTATTTGAGGCCGGACTGCTCAAAATGCGATGCCACCTAATTGATGCGTTGCCGCAAGTGGGCGGGCAACTATCGGAAATTTATCCGCACAAACCCATTTATGACATTCCGGGTTACCCGTCTATCAATGCACAGGAACTGGTAGACAACCTCATGGAGCAAATCAAACCGTTCCACCCCTCTTTTACGCTCGGCGAACGGGTGGAAGCACTCGAACGACGGGCCGACGGTTCGTATGATGTGATCGGTAGCGAGAAAACCGTTATCCATGCCCAAGTGGTCGTCATTGCCGGCGGACTGGGTTCTTTTGAACCGCGGAAACCCGAAATACCGGGGTTGGCTGATTTCGAAGGCCGGGGAGTGAGTTATATGGTAAAGAACCCCGAGCTTTACCGGGACAAGCGTATCGTCATTGCCGGCGGTGGTGATTCGGCGCTGGATTGGACGGTATTCCTGAGTGATATTGCCCGTGAGGTAACGCTGATTCACCGAAGTGACAGTTTCCGGGGGGCTCCCGATTCCGCTGAAAAAGTCTTTGCCTTAGCGGAAAGCGGAAAGATTCACTTGCTGTTACAGAGCAATCTCACCAGTGTACATGGCAATGGCACGTTGAAACAGGTAGGTGTAACCGATAAACACAAACAGGAACAACGTATTGAAACCGATGCTCTCATTCCTTTATTTGGGCTAAGTCCGAAGTTAGGACCCATCGCCCAGTGGGGGTTGAACATTGATAAATCCGCTATCGCAGTGGATACAACCGACTATTCCACCGGTGTGGAGCGCATCTATGCCATTGGTGACATCAATACGTATCCGGGCAAGCTGAAACTTATTCTTTGTGGTTTCCATGAAGCGGCTTTAATGGCACAAAGTGCCTTTAAGTACGTTCACCCCGCAGAGAAATTGAGTTTCAAATACACTACAGTTAACGGTATACATACTTTTTAAAGCAAAAAAAATGGAAGAAACCATCCATATCACGGTAGAGGACCAACACGGCGGCATCCGCCAGCTTGAGATTCCCGAGGGGATTAACCTCAGTTTGATGGAAGTTTTAAAAGCTTCCGAATACGACATACTGGCTACCTGCGGTGGCATGGCATTATGTGCCACCTGCCACATCGAAGTGCTGGAAGGTGGTGAAAAGCTCGATCCACTCAATGATGCAGAGCTGGATATGCTGGACACCTTGCCCGATGCAAGCGACGTGAGTCGGCTGGCCTGCCAGATACGGCTGAATCCGGCACTTGACGGATTAAAAATCAGGGTGTTTGGAAACAATTGACAGCATCAACCGTTCGTATTACTAATAGGGCTTTTAATTATTTGAAACGATGAATACAAAATATTCCAATCCTAAATTTCCACGGGTGGTTATCATCGGCGGCGGTTTCGGTGGCATCGAAGTGGCCAAAGCGCTTAAAAACAAGGAAGTTGAAGTTATGCTGTTAGACAGAAATAATCACCATACCTTTCAACCCCTGCTGTATCAGGTTGCAACCGGCACCTTAGATGCACCTTCCATTGCTTTTCCCCTCCGCAAGATGTTCCGGAAGCAGGAAAACTTCACGTTCCGAATTGCGGACGTACGGGGTATCGATGCACTAAACAAAACACTTGACACAGACATCGGGTCTATTTCATACGATTACCTGATTGTTGCCACCGGGGCAACCACCAATTTCTTTGGCAATAGCGACATCGCCTATTATGCCATGCCCATGAAAAGCGTAAAGGAAGCGGTTAATATCCGTAGCTTCCTCCTGCAAAATATTGAAGAGTCGCTTTTAAAGACAGATTTAGAGGAGCGCGCCGCTTACCTCAATTTCGTGGTCGTAGGCGGAGGCCCTACCGGTGTGGAACTGTCTGGCTCCATTGCGGAGATTCGCAACCACATTCTCGCAAAGGATTATCCGGAGCTGAAAAAGGAAGACATGAATGTGTACCTGGTGGAAGGACTTCCGAAGATACTGGCCAACTTATCCCCACAGGCATCCGAAAAAGCGGAACTATACCTAAAGGAATTAGGTGTAAAAGTGTTGTTGAACGTACAGGTAACCGGTTACGACGGGGACATTATCACCTTTGCCGACGGTAGCCGCATCAAGACCAAGACCGTCCTTTGGTCGGCGGGTGTAATGGGACAGTTTCCAGACGGTATCAGCCCCGATATTGTTGTACGTGGCAACCGCATACGTATCGACGAAGAATGCCGCGTGATCGGGATGAAAGACGTTTTTGCCATCGGCGATGTTGCGGCCATGATCACCGATGAATTGCCTCGCGGGCATCCCGGTGTAGCCCCCGTTGCCCAACAGCAAGGGCGGTTTCTGGCAAAAAATATTGTCCGGATGCTAAATGGGCAGCCCACTGAAAAATTCAAGTATTTTGACAAGGGTTCCATGGCAACGATAGGCCGCAACAAGGCAGTTGTTGATATCGGCAAAATCCGTTTCCAGGGCTTTTTTGCCTGGTGGGTATGGATGTTTGTCCACCTGATGTCGCTGGTAGGATTCCGGAACCGGGTGGTTACGTTTATTAACTGGGCGATTAATTACCTGACCTTTAATGCGGGAATACGATTGATTATCCATAAATACCGGCGACCGGAACGGGTCAGTGAACACGCAGAATAGGACACGGTATTTTCGTGTGCTTAAAAACTTTGCGATCTTTACCGGAAACGTTTAATTTGCAGCAATGGATAACAAGAAGATCGCAAAAACCATCAGGCTGTATGCCCAGTTGATGGAGTTGCATGGCGAGAACGCATTCCGGACAAAGGCCATTGCCGCCGCCGCTTTTAAATTGGACAAACTGCCTTTTCTGATTACATCACAATCACTGGAAAAGCTCGGTGAAGTACCCGGCATCGGAAAAAGTACCGCCGATAAGGTCGCGTCATTAGTCTCAACAGGCTCGTTTCCTGAGTTGGACCAACTGTTGAGCGCTACTCCCGAAGGAATACTTGAAATGCTAACCCTTAAGGGATTAGGACCGAAGAAAATACAGATAATATGGCGTGACTTAGGAATCGAGACCATTGGGGAATTATTCTATGCCTGTAATGAAAACCGCCTGATCGAAGCCAAAGGATTCGGACTGAAAACCCAGGAAGAGATAAAACGTGCTATTGAGTTCTCTATCGCAAATCAGGGTTGGTTTCTGTACGCCAATGTCCAAAAACTTGCCGACGATGTGGTGTTTTCGTTGCAGGAGCTATTGCCCAAAGACAGGAAGCTCTCTTATACAGGTGATTTCCGTCGGAAATGTGAAGTCCTTCAGTCGGTGGATATATTGATGGAAGCATCTCCCAGCGAGCTCACTACTGCCGTGGCAAACATAGATGGATTGTCCATTCAGTCGGCCGCCGGTTCTCAGCCTTTGGAAGCCTTGACGGATACAGGCGTGCCTTTCCGGTTCATTCCTACCGACCCCGCATCGTTTTTCCGGCAATTGATCATTTCTACCGGCTCCGACGCGCACCTACGTCAACTGGACCAGCAATTGATTGAATCCCAGCTACCCGAATTTGATTCCGAGGAGGCCATTTACCGATCGCTGGGATTGGCTTACGTTGAACCCGAGTTGCGCGAGGGCACCAACGAGCTGGTATTGGCGGCAGCGGACACCCTACCCACCCTGATTGGCTACGCTGATCTCCGGGGCACCCTACATAACCACAGCACATATAGTGACGGTGTCAACACACTGGAAGAGATGGCACTGTACTGCCGCGATGAACTGCGCCTCGAATACCTGGGCATAAGTGATCACTCAAAAACGGCCGTTTATGCCAAAGGGTTAACCGTAGAACGTGTACAGGAACAGTGGGCGGAAATTGATGCACTCAACGCCCGCCTGGCCCCCTTCCACATTTTCAAAGGCATCGAATCGGACATTTTGAATGACGGTTCGTTGGACTATCCCGATAAAATCCTCGCTGGATTTGACTTTGTCGTAGCCTCGATCCATGCCAACCTGAAGATGGATAAGGAGAAAGCAACCGCACGATTGCTCCGCGCCATCGAAAACCCATACACCACGATCTTAGGCCATCCCACAGGACGCCTACTGCTTAGTAGGTCGGGATATCCAATCGACTATGCACGTGTCATAGATGCCTGTGCGGCCCATGGCGTTGTCATTGAGATCAACGCAAATCCCCTGCGCCTCGACTTAGACTGGCGGTGGCACCGGTATGCCGTCGAAAAAGGTGTGCTACTTTCCATCAATCCCGATGCGCATCGAAACAGCGGATTTCAGGATATGCAGTATGGAATTCAGGTAGCCCGCAAAGGCGGCCTGACTGCCGAAAATTGCCTCAATACATTCACATTGGAACGAATAAAGGAGTATTTCGACCGTAAACGTTAACAGACAAGATGAGACGACTGTTTTTTCTATACTGCTTTGTATTCGCCGCCATCGATGCCCAGGGCCAATTACTAAAAGCCCGTGAAATTTTTAGCCGGGCCGATTCCCTGCGGGGTCAGTTGACTCCGTTACGTACCTGCTACGACATCAACTACTATCACCTGGATGTACGTGTGGATCCGGACGAGCGCTATATCAGCGGTTCCAACCTGTTCCAATTCACGGCCACCGAAGATTTCTCACGGCTGCAATTTGATCTGTTTGATAACCTTTCTATCGAAAAAGTTGTCTATCGCAATCAGGAATTACCGTTCAGGCGCGAATACAACGCCGTATTTATTGATTTTCCGCATACCTTGCGCAAGGGTGAGCGGGATTCCTTTACCGTCTATTACTCGGGCCATCCGGTTCAGGCAAAGCGGGCACCCTGGGATGGAGGATTCGATTTCAGGAAAGATAGCCAGGGTAAGCATTGGATCGCCACTGCCTGCCAAGGCTTGGGAGCAAGTGTCTGGTGGCCAAATAAGGATCACCTATCGGATGAAGTGGACAGCATGCTGATCAGCATCAGTGTCCCCACGGGACTTACCAATGTGTCCAACGGACGGTTCAGGGGCAGTGAAGATCTGGGAGACGGTTATACGCGTTTTAATTGGTTTGTTGGCAATCCCATCAACAATTACAACGTAGCCGCCAACATCGGTGATTATGTCCATTTCGCGGATACCTTTCACGGTGAGAACGGTGTACTTGACCTCGACTATTGGGTACTCCGCGAAAACAGGAGCGAAGCCAAAGCCCACTTCGACGCCAATGTCAAACCGATGTTACGTGCATTCGAACATTGGTTCGGCCCCTATCCCTTTTATGCGGACGGCTATAAACTGGTGGAGACCGCCCACCTCGGTATGGAACACCAAAGTGCCATTGCTTACGGCAACAAATACCAAAACGGTTACCTTGGCAGGGATGGCTCCGGTACCGGCTGGGGCAATAAATGGGATTTTATCATCATCCATGAATCGGGACACGAATGGTTCGGAAATAACATGACTGCCGCAGACCTTGCGGACATGTGGATCCATGAAAGTTTTACCAACTATTCCGAAGCGCTTTACATTGACTATCATTATGGCAAACAAGCCGGCCAGGAATACATACACGGCAATCGGAACGGCATCCAAAACCTTACTCCGCTCGCCGGTAGTTATGGCGTAAATCACGAAGGCTCGGGCGACATGTATAACAAAGGAGGGGTACTGCATAACATGGTGCGTACGATCCTAGACGATGACGAAAAATGGCGGCAGATTTTGCGGGGACTGAACAAACAGTTTTATCACAAAACAGTTGATTATCAAGACATCGTGGATTACATCAGTAACCAATCGGGAAGAAACTTCGCTCCGATGTTTGCCCAATATGTACGCCATCCGAACATTCCGACACTTGAATTCTATTTTACGAAAGACAACAAAGCAACCTGCCGGTGGATTGCCGACGAACCCGATTTCGACATGCCGGTGCGTATCCGTATCAAAGGCGGCCAATACCGGTTTATTCAGCCCACACGAAGGCTCACGCCCATAGACCTCCCGGGACTGACACGTGACAACCTGGAGGTAGACACCTTTAACTTCTACATCGGAGTACTGGTAAATGAGTAAAATGCATCAGTTAGCCAATATGGCTTTACGGTTATCGAGCATATTGATGCGATTAATGAAGGCACTGAATTCTGTGTATTGCTCAGCAGGGAATGTGCCTTCGTTAAGGACGAATTTCCGGTGATACCGAAGTTGGTTACCCATTTGTTCTACGGTAGCCTGGTACTTCCCAAACCGACTTTCGATTTCCTCCTTCCATCCTCCGCTAACTAGATTAAGTCCGTCGGGCAACACATAGGTGATTTGGTCCTCATCCGTGTATCCCCTGTTAATATACACCGGAAGCTTCCGGTCTTTGACGGCAGGTACGTTCGGTTGCCGATTCACGATATTGGCAGTCAGAAATACCTGCCCCCCATTTTCAGGAGCATATTTTGGCAGTGTCACCTCAAATGTTTCAACCAACATCGGGATTTTGCCGGATTGCTTCTGATAGTCAATGTTGCGAAAGTCGATGTAGTCAACATCGTAGGCCTTTTTCAGCAGCTTAATCTGTTCCGCTCCGTTGCTGCCGGCAATCTCCAGGTGATTTTCGTATTGCCCCGCAGCGAATGCTGTCTCCATCTTTCCGGTAAGTGTTCCGTCCTCAGCCAATACCAGCACGGCTTGTCTGTGTTGTGTACTGGCAGCTACCGGATAGTTGGGTGTCCGCAGCAACTGTCCGCCTGTCGGTGTACAGGCCCATACCGTGCGGTCATCGGTAAAAGACCCCAGATAGCCGAACGGGAGGCGTTGGCTTGTGCACTCCAACCAGGTGGTATCGTTTTCCAATGGCACACATAGGATAATATGGTTGCCTTGTTCCATGCTGGCGAAATCGGACTGGATATTGCGCTTGGCGCTCCCGGCCTCAACGATGCAATAATAGGAAGGAATACCAGCAACCTTCAGCAATGCCTGCATGTAATTGACCAGCCCCTTGCAGTCGCCATAGCCCAGCCGGTCCACTTCCTTTGCTGCCATGGGCTTGAATCCGCCGATACCGATCTGCACGCTGACATACCTGGTTTTGCGTTGGAGGTATTCGTACAGCACCTTTGCCTTTTCTTTATCAGATGCCAACCCCTCTACCAGCTTCCGCACCACCTGGGTTGTCGCTTCGGGAAGTTCCAAACCATCGGCTAGCAATGCATCGTAGCTCCATTTACCCAGCTCCTCCCAGTTGGAATAATGGCCCTCATGCTTGTAGTAACTGAAATTGACAGGGGCAACTTTAACCGTTATTTTGTACGTTTCGGGATCCGGACTGTAAGGCTCGTACCTCCGGGCAGGCAGGTTGGCGACATTCCAGGTAATGGATTTCCGGCCATCACCATTGCTCCGTACAGGTTCTCCTGCATAGTTGGTGTCATTGACCCGTATGTCATCCGATTCCCCGCATGTAAATGTATATTCGCTGTACTGCACAGCAACGTTCCAATAAGCGTCCGGCCGCCACGCCGGAATAATCAGATTTTGTTTAAGTTCCAGTTCATAGGCATACTCCACGGTATACGGATATGCGGTTACAGCAGGCAGGAAGTGCTTTACGCGGGTGTCTTCATACAGGGAAAAATTGTTTACCGCACTCTCGTCTTTGAAATCCCGCTGCGTAAATTTACCAATCTGGAATCCACCGGCATCGAATACCCGCCCCGATATGCGTTTAATCACGGTCTGCTTGTTGTAATAGATAACCAGCCTTGCCTTATCTTCTCCTTCCTTATTGAATACGGTAATGGCCTGCTTCACCTCGTAACGAACCTTGGTCGGCGCCAGCATATCCGCTACAATGGTTTCTTGCCGAACCACGGCATCTGCACGGCTTTTCAACGCAACCGGAATATCCGATACCGGGTACTCGGATTGCGCAACTACCTGCGACAACAGGGTCAGCACGGCTATTCCTGTCAAGGTGATCTTCATTCTCCGGCCGCTTTATGTAAAACCACGTCGATTTTCTCCTGCTGTATAATCCGACTGAAAAATTCCTTTAAGGCGAAATAGCTTTCGGGCACATAGGTAGCCTGATTCAACGCAAGCAACTGTGAAAAAGTGAACGTATCGCCATTCAACTGCGTTTGGGTAAGGTACCTGCCGCCTTTGTTTTCTAATGCCAGGTTATAGTCGTCCGGTTTCGACTTCAATGTATAGCCTGCCGGCAATTTGACGGTAATTACAACACGTTCTTCACGGGCAGTTCCCATATCCACGGGATAAGTTCGCTCATCCAGATTGAATGGGTTTTTGCCGACGCGATTGATAAAAAATGGATTGAAAAAGATCTCAGGAGCATCCAATCCATCGTATAGCTTCATGTCAATGTCATAGCGCTCTACCAAGGGATCTTCCACCTCGGTTATACCATGGATTTCGCCACCCGAGATACCGAACGCAGTATGGGTTTCGTCTATATGCTCAATATATTCTTCGGTGGTATTGTAATTGGCCAGCTCATGCCGTTTATTCAGCGCAGTATAGCCGTTACTAGTGGTAGTCAATTGCCCTTTCAGGCTTCCATCGGGATGCAATTCAGCCGTAAGCGCATACAGGATGGTCGACTTTTGAGACGACTTCGGTTCAATCCAATAAGATGGCTCTTTCAGGTTGATGACACGGGCCTTGCCATTGATGCAACGAAGGGGAAGCAACCCAAACGGTAAAAACGGATCGGATGCATCCAACAGGTGGTAATCGTCTCCGATGTTTACCTTGGCCACGACGTAGTTAAAATCACTGAGCACGGGATGCAGGTCATTGACCACACCGTTATCCCGTGTGGACAACATAACAGCTTCCGCGTCCAATCCTGAGGCACGCAACCCTGCAATCAATGCCAGATTGATGTCGCCGATATTACCCGACCGATGTTCGAGTGCCTGCTTAATATTGTTCTCGCTGTATTTTCCGAGGTAACGGTTCCACTTGATATGCTGTTGGATGTAACGATACATCGCCTTCGCTTTAGCCAACTCATCCGGAGCGCCTGCCAGAATGGTCGGCAAAATCGATTTAAAGACATTGTCGCGTTTCATCTGCCCGCCAAAATCGGGATGGGTTACCAATTCACGGTCAACATCCCGCCACTCTTTCGTGATTTTAATATTGGATCCATTCAGTCTATAGATATCAGATAGTTCAAAATAAATGGCTGATTTAAAATTACTTGAAGCCGTCATATAGTCTTCTTCTACAAATGCGGGTATATTTTTCATACCGTAAGTCATTTGTGAGCAGTCAATATCCTTGCCGGCAATCCGGAAACATCCTCGCTTTAATTTGGCATCTTGGATATCCAGTGGAAATGGGCCACGAAGAACGACATTGTAGTTATACATCCCTGGGATGAGGGCCTCAAACAGACTGTTGACTTTCGGGATGTCATCCTGCAGATACCACGTCCTGAAATTAAAAATATGCGGGGATGTCAACCGGTAACTGTATTCGATGATGCTCCCGTCCTGCAGCCCCGGAAAGGTGAATTTGGTATGGGTTAGGTATTTACTGACCTCCTCCCGGAATAGCTGACTTTTGTCCAAAGGTAGTGAAACCACCTTTCCGTCAACGATATTAAGGGTTATCGCCTTGATTTCCGATAATACATCCATCCGTTCACCGCTCTCGTCTCTATGTGTTGGCAAGACAATGTCAGCATGACCGTAGCCATCCCTATTGAAAATTTTGATGCGCACATGATATTCCACGATCAGTTCGGTGTACCCCTTGGTATCATTATATACCATGAAAGCTTTGCCATATTCATTCAATACCGCGGCATTTGAGAAGCTATCCAGGTCGTTTCTTTTAAGCTTCACATCTGCTGGGGTAAGTGAGCCGAAAGTGAAATCCTGCGCAGGTAGACAAATGTGGAAAAGCACAATAAAGGTAAAGGTCAAATAGGTCTTGATCATCGTCAAATCAACTAATTTAGGGTATTTACATAAATCGGATATAAATCGGATATTGTGGTTAAAGTTATCAGTTTTTTTGGTAGGTTTGCACCTAATTTAAAAATCTTATCATATTTTGCCGGATGGGCTTATTTAACTGGTTTACACAAGAAGTTGCAATTGATTTAGGGACCGCCAACACACTCATTATCCATAATGATAAGGTGGTAGTGGATGAACCTTCCATTGTTGCGTTTGACCGTACCACCAATAAGGTTATCGCAATCGGCCGGCAGGCCATGCAAATGGAGGGTAAAACACACGATAATATCCGTACGGTAAGACCATTGAAAGACGGTGTAATCGCCGATTTCAATGCGGCGGAACATATGATACGGGGTATGATTAAAATGGTCAACAACGGCAAGGGCTGGTTTTTCCCTTCCCTGCGTATGGTCATCTGCATTCCGTCTGGCATTACGGAAGTGGAGAAACGAGCTGTTCGTGACTCGGCAGAGATTGCTGGTGCCAAGGAAGTATACCTGGTGCATGAGCCTATGGCTGCAGCGGTAGGCATTGGTATCGACGTGGAAGAGCCTATGGGCAATATGGTGATTGATATCGGTGGTGGAACAACGGAAATTGCCGTCATCGCTCTGTCGGGAATCGTATGTGATCAGTCCATCCGCGTAGCCGGGGATAACTTTGATTCGGACATCGTCCAGTACATCCGCAGGCAACACAACATCATGATCGGTGACCGTACGGCAGAGAAAATCAAGATCGAAGTCGGATCTGCATTACCTGAACTGCAGGATCCTCCTGCTGATTTCGCCGTGCAGGGACGGGATTTGATGACGGGCGTGCCCAAACAGATCACGGTTTCCTATACCGAAATAGCACACTGCCTTGATAAATCCATTTCAAAAATAGAAGAAGCGATTCTGAAAGCGTTGGAAATTACGCCCCCTGAACTTTCGGCCGACATTTACCAAACAGGCATTTACTTAACGGGCGGCGGAGCCTTGCTGCGCGGTTTGGACAAGCGGATCCAAGCCAAAACCAAACTGCCTGTGCATGTTGCAGAAGATCCGTTGCGTGCTGTGGTACGCGGCACCGGAATTGCATTGAAAAACATCGGTACGTTCAAGTTTTTGATGCAGTAATTCAGGCCCGTAAGCGTTAGCTGCAGGCCTAAATGAATAGCCCCGACAGATTTGTCCAAGGCTTAAAATAGATCGTAGCATGAAGAACCTTTGGCTAATTCTTACCAAGTACAACGCGTTTTTTTTCTTTGTCGTGTTCTTCGTATTCGCCTATTACCTGGTCGTCCAAAATAACACGTTTCAGCGGGCGTCTGCCGTCAATTCGTCAAACGAACTGGTGGGTGCTGCCTATGCAAAAATCAACGGGTGGAAAAGCTATCTTCACCTCAGTGAAGACAATGCTTTGCTTGCGGAAGAAAATGCCAGGCTTAAGGAACAATTGCAGCGGCTCATGGCTCCTGACAGCCTGGAACAGGGTACGGTGGTAGACTCGTCAGAAAAGGTCCAATACCACTACATCGTTGCCAAGGTAACCAACAATAGCATCCATCAGAAGAATAATTACATCACGTTAGACAAAGGACGTATACACGGGATCAAAAAAGGCATGGGTGTTATATCTGCAAGCGGTATTGTGGGTATTGTACTCAACGTGTCCGATCATTTCTCTACGGTCCAATCGTTGCTGCACAGTGAAACCCGTGTCAGCGCAGCCCTGGAAGATAGCAAAGCCTTTGGATCCCTGACGTGGGGAGATAGTTATGATGCGCAGGTCGGAACACTGAAAGACATTCCAAACCACGTCAAAGTCAGGAAAGGCGAAGCCGTATTTACCTCCGGATTTTCTCTTTTTCCCCCCGGCATTCCCATTGGCAGGGTAATTCAAACCGGTGTGTCGGGTGGCGATAGCTTCCTGGATATTAAAATTGAACTAAGTACCCAATTCCACAATCTCCAGCATGTTTACGTAGTTGACGATATCTTAGCCGCCGAGCGGACTGAGCTGGAATCCCAAAACGAGAACAATGGCTAAGATTTTTGTAAATAACATAGTCCGTTTTGTTGTTTTGGTTATTTTACAGGTATTCTTATTCAAGAATATCGGTTATTACAACTTAGCTACCCCTTTTCCTTATATCCTGTTTATTCTGTTGCTTCCGGTCGGAATTCCCAATTTCCTATTGTACTGCATTGCCTTTTTCACAGGTATTACCGTAGACGCATTTTACGACACACTTGGTGTCAATGCAGCTGCCTGCGTGGCATTGGTATGGGCGCGCATTCTATTCATCCGCATTACATTACAAACCGACCAATATGAAAGTTACCTGACCCCGCTGTGGGGCAACGTGCCTTTCCGTTGGTATTTTCTATATGTGACGGTACTCGCATTATTCCACCATGCTGTTCTATTCATGATGGAAACCTTTTCTTTCCATCAATTCCATTACACAATTATCCGTGTCTTATTAAGTTGTATATTTACGGTCATTATCATTTTGTTGTTCAGTTTGCTGTTTTACCGGAAAAAGCAGCGTTAAACACTACCAATGAAGTTTACGAGTGGGGTAAATGAATAGTTTTTTCGAGCGTAAGTACATTATTCAAGGTATTTTCATTGCAGTAGCGGTCATTATTGCCGCGAGGCTTTTTTACCTGCAGCTGATTGATGAGTCATACCTGCTTTCGGCCAACAACAACGTCTTGAGAAAGATGGTCATCTACCCTGCCCGGGGGGTTATTCTTGATCGGAATAGCAAAGTACTTGTGCAAAATGAACCCGTTTATGACCTGTTGGTAACCCCAAGAGAAGTGAAAGATATTGACACCGCATTACTATGCGAATTGGTCGGTATTGATAAGGATGGCTTTAACCGCAGGATGGCGGCTGCACGCAGCTATTCCCCCTACAAAGCGTCTCAGTTTGAAAAACAGATTCCTGCCACCGCTTATGCCAAATTGCAGGAGCACTTGTACAAATTCAGGGGATTCTACGTGCAGAACCGGACCGTGCGCAGCTACCCCGATAGTATCGCCGCTCAGTTTTTAGGTTATATACAGGAAGTTAATGACCGCGATATCGAACGGTCAAAAGGCTTCTACCGACCAGGGGATTACATCGGTGCCAGTGGTGTGGAAAGTGCGTACGAAGAATTACTAAGGGGCCAGCGTGGGGTAAAAAATGTGATGGTCGATGCGTTTAACCGGCCCCAGGGTGTTTTTGCAGATGGCAAATACGACACATTGGCCGTGGCAGGGGACGGACTGGTTTCGTCGTTGGACAAAGATTTGCAGATCCTCGCCGAGAAGTTAATGCGCAATAAAATCGGCAGCGTGGTGGCTATTGAACCCGCTACCGGTGAGATATTGACATTTGTAAGTAGCCCCAGTTACGACCCGAACATGATGGTGGGCCGCGAACGGGGAAACAATTACATGAAGCTATTGAACGATCCGCATAAACCGATGTTTATACGCCCCATACAGGCACAGTATCCACCCGGATCTGTGTTCAAAGTGGTCAGTGCACTAACAGCCCAACAGGCCGGTTTAATCGACCAGCATACCATATTCAATTGTCCCGGTGGCTATCGCTACGGTGGCGGGCGCGCAATTATGCGTTGTACGCACGTGGACGGGCCAATTCCGTTGATTACTGCCATACAACGTTCGTGCAATACCTATTTCGGTTATACCTACGCCCGGATGATCGACCACCGTGGCATGCCGACCGGAGAAGCGTATACGTTGTGGCGTGACGCGGTGATGAAATTTGGCATCGGGCACCCTTTGGGTATTGACCTGCCCGGCGAAAAAAGTGGCCTCCTCCCTACTGCGGATTTTTATACCAAACGCTATGGCAACACAAAATGGGGATCCAGCTATAATATTTCATTGTCTATTGGGCAGGGCGAAATGGGTATAACTCCGTTGCAAATGGCCAATATTATGGCCATCGTGGCCAACCGGGGTTTTTATTATCGTCCACATCTCATCAAAGGAATTGGTGAAAAGAAAATTGTCAAACCCGAATTTGCCGAAAAAATTTCTGCAGGTGTTGATGAGAAATATTATGAGCCTGTGATCGAAGGATTGAGCCGGGCGGTGAATGTACCGGGTGGTACGGGATATTCCGTCAGAATCGCTGACATCGAAATGTGTGGAAAGACGGGCACTGCACAAAATCCCCATGGGGCAGACCACGCCGTATTTTTCGCTTTTGCACCTCGGGAAAACCCCAAAATTGCCATCGCCGTGGTGGTGGAAAATGCCGGATATGGGGGGACCTGGGCAGGTCCTATCGCTAGTATGTTGGTTGAACAATACCTGAAAGACACGATCACACTTCCAAAGTTTATTCAGGATCGCATTTATAATGCGGACCTGTTGCCCAAGCCAAAGACTGAAAAACCGAAGGAAACGGTTCGGACAGCACCCCGGGAGGCCCATACACAACCGGGATCTTCCGATGAACATGTTGAATTTATTCACCACAGCGTTGCTGCATTAAACCGATATGAGTAATCAATCCAGGCATCGATTTTTTGGTGGCGACGTCGACTGGTTCACCGTGCTACTTTGGTTTTCATTGTGCATTATTGGATGGTTTAACATCCATGCGGCGGTATTTGATCCGGAGTACCCGAGCTTGTTCAACCTGAATACCAACTACGGCAAACAGTCCATCTACATTTTTTCGGCGATGGTTCTTGCCGTTACCATTCTCATCGTGGATGCGAAATTTTACAGCTCCATCTCCCCCATCTTATATGCCATTACGCTTTTACTGCTGATTGCCGTACTCCTCATTGGCCGCAATGTGGGTGGCAACCAGGCCTGGATACCGATTGGTAGCTTCAGGCTGCAGCCTTCGGAATTTGCCAAGCTGGCTACGTGTTTGTTGCTGGCACGATATCTAAGCGCACAAAGTACCAAAAGCCCCAACCTCAAAAGCTTATTGCTAGGGGCAATCATCGTTCTGCTTCCGGTTATCCTGGTATTGTTACAACCGGATACGGGTTCTGCTTTGGCATTTTTTGCACTGGTGTTCGTTTTCTACCGCGAAGGCTATATTTCGGGAGCATGGATGCTGTTTGGTGCACTCTGCATTTTACTCTTTGTGCTGGCACTCGCTTTCAATCCGTGGATGGTGGTCCTGTCGTTAGCAGTAATATGCGGATTGGGCATCTATTACTTCCGAAAGAAGACGAAGATCATCATCAATCTTGTCGTGCTATTTGTACTATCTGCCGTCTACGTTTTCAGCGTAGAGTTTGCGTACGAAAATGTGCTCCAGTCGCACCAACGTAATCGCATTGATGTAATCTTGGGAAAGATCGATGATCCCCGTGGAGAAGGATACAACCTCAACCAGTCGATGATTGCCATTGGCTCCGGGCAGTTTTGGGGCAAAGGGTACCTACAAGGGACCCAAACCAAATATAATTTCGTCCCCGAACAAAGTACCGATTTCATTTTTTGCACCATTGGTGAAGAATGGGGGTTTGTGGGATGTATGGTCGTAATCGGCATTTACCTGACCCTGCTATTGCGCATTGTCAACATTGCCGAACGGCAACGTACCGCTTTTGCACGCATATATGCCTATGGAGTGGCCTGCATTCTGTTTTTCCACTTTGCCATAAACATTGGCATGACCATCGGAATTGTGCCGATAATCGGCATCCCGCTGCCCTTTATCAGTTATGGTGGATCATCCCTATGGAGTTTTACCATCCTCCTGTTCATTATGATCAAGTTTGATTCAAATCGGAAGGGAATTGTTTAGTTACCAAATGCGCGGCCCTGCAAGGGTCGCAGGGCACTACGCAAATGGCTGCACACATGAATGACAACAAAATTAATAGATTAATAATAAAATCCTAAATTTTTTGAAATTTTTTTATCATTAACCAAATAACCCTTACAAATCTGTTTGTTCGTCTACTTGGACATTGCGAATAAAATCCTCATAGAATGGATGATCCCGATCCGAATAAGTACCGTAGGCATTGAGTAAGTAACCAACCTGGCCATCGTCCGCGTGGATTGCGTAAATCACCGACATATCCGCCGGGTCAGACTCGCCTTCAAATCGATAAACCTTAACGATTGTTAGTGAAGATGGTTGGTAAATCGTCGACTGTCCCTCAAAATAGGCACCTTCTTTGTTAATAATCAGTTCCCGGCCGTACCCTTTTTCGCGGAGGCGTTCCATTACAACAGACAGTGGGGTCATGGATCTGGATGTACTCATGGTATATTCTTTTCTTACTAAACAAGAGGCCCGTGGTAATGTTTAGCATCACTTTTTATTTCCTATCTTTATTTTTCTATCTTTATTCCATCAAATCAATTTCCAGTATGGACCGCAGAAAATTTATTACAATAAGTGCCGCATCCAGTGCTGTTTTAGCAGCCCCCTTCAAAATTGCAACGGTTTCCAAACCGGAAAAACGTTATCAAAACGGGGCCAGTCCCTGGCCAATCTGTTTGGATACGGCGACCATCCGTACGGCCTCCTCCCTTCGGGAAAAGGTATCGATTGCAGCCAAGGCGGGTTACGACGCAATCGAACCCTGGGACAACGAATTGGAACAATTCGAGGCTGAGGGTGGAAACCTAAAAGATCTGGGCAAAGAAATTGCCGACCTGGGGCTCTTTGTCCCGAGTGTTATTGGCTTGTGGAACGCGCTTCCTCCCACACAGGAGTTATTCGATGAATCGCTGAAAGACACACGCCGGCGTATGCGGATGGCCGCCGATATTGGTTCACAGCATATTCAAACCATTCCCAATACCGTGGGCGATCCCTACGATCCCAAATGGGTGGCAGCCCGCTACCGTGACCTCATCGAAATAGCAAAAAACGATTATAACCTTGAGGCAGCATTGGTATTCGTCAAATATTTCCCATTGAAAACACTTGGCCAGGCCATGGCCATCGCGTTGGATGCCGATCATCCGGGGGCAATGGTCATTCCCGACACGTATCACATGTATATCTCAGAAGGTGGCTTTAACGGTTTGCCGCTTGTCAGCGGAAAGAGTTTCGCCATTTTTCAATTTTCGGATGCCCCAGCAACACCTGCCCTCAATCAATTGGATGACAGCCACCGGGTGTATCCAGGCGATGGGATCCTACCTTTGGCCAAGATACTGCAGGACCTCAAAGCCATCGGCTTTGATAAATGCGTATCGTTGGAATTATATAATCCGGAATACTGGAAGCAGGATCTCCAACAGGTAGCAGAAACCGGTTTACGGAAAACCCTATCGGTTATCCGCGAGGCGGGCGTGTAAGTTGGCTGATTTTTACACCTGCAAGCCCAGAGAATCCACCAATAAGCCCGGCCACGCATGCAGCAATGATCGATACCAGGGCGATAGCCGGCACATCCGCCAATGCGGGAAGTCCAGCCGTGAAAATGCCTGCCACCCTGCTTGTCAGATCCGTTTGGGCACCTAGGTGCAAGTAGATCGAATAGCCTATCCATAAGGTCGCACTGGCAAATGCTGAAGTCCAGAATGCAGGCACCGGTTTGCGGGGTAAGAAGAAACAACTAACAAAACACACCGGAGCAATCGTCCACCAGGGTCCGAAATAAGAAGACACACCGCCCAGCAACAGTATTAATGTATACAGCATAGTTATCTATCTTTGGGAGTCAATAAAATACGGCGCAACAGTCTCCCCGATTGTTCGTCCGCATGTTTCATAAACAATAACGTATCCAACTGACCCGCTGCCCAGCGGTCTATCATATTGTCATAATATTTACTCCCCGGATTACCGGATTGTCCGCCCGGATACAAACCATAGGCTACCGGCCAATCGGTATCCAGCTGTACCACCATGCGCCAGGAAGGTCCATGCGTACCTGAAGTGGCGTTGACAACCCCGCTTCCACCACCGTTCATCACATTTGTCCGGCCGAAAGAAGTAAAACTGGGCACGAGGTGCATGATCCGGGTTTGCTTCACGTTAGACCATGCCCAGTTGCGCGCTGATATTTCCCCGAAACGTTCGCGCAATTCGGCCATCGCGGTCTTAAAACTACTGCAGATAATATCGTCTATGTTCTCGACGGTATCCGGCGTATCTACGCGGTCAAACCACTTAGCCCCCGGTTCGTGATTAATGAGCTCAAACGTGCGATCCAGACTTGGATATAGCAAGCGTTCACTTGCCGGAAACTCATCGCCCCATACCCCCCTCAGCAAATCACCCAGCCAGCTTTCAAAAATAGTAGCTCCCACGGCATCTGCATCGTTCCGGTAATTCCATCGCTCCAGCGCATCGTATTCAGCCGAGTGCCGGATGGAGTCGTCCAAGGCCAATGACACCAGCAAACGGGGCAATATACGTCTTGCATCCACATTGAAATTGTCGTTTTGCAACATCCGCAAACTATCCGCCGTAGCACGTACCATGGCATCCAGCCGCTCGTTAATACGTATTGCACGGCTGGAGTGGGCAAACCGCCAATCCAGGTAATAGGGATACGTGGTGTCTGCCGGAAACTGGTTAGCGGAGCTGACAAATCCCCGTGGCGGATTTTTCACACCTGGATTTTGCTCACGGGGAATCCATCCCTGCCAATCGTGTGCAGCCAGGGTACCGTCCAGCAGGAACTTCCCCTGCTCCCTCCACTTCAACGGAAGTTTCCCATTCGATACAATGGCAATATCACCTCCGTTGCTGGAAAACACGAAATTCTGCGCCGGTGCGGTAAAATAAGTCAGTGCTTTGCGGTAATCTTCGTAGTTGGTCGCACGGTTCAAGTAATAGAATGTCAATACATCCGCCCCGTCGGTCTCATTGGCTACCCACCGCATGGCATAGCCGACCGGAATATTGGGGGCATAATTCGTCGACTGCTTCTTATGATAGACAATTGGACCTTGATGTGTGTAATACAAAGTATCCAACACCTGAGAACCATCTTTCATGCGATAAGATTCGGTATACCGGATGGTTGGTTTCCACGCTCCATCGTGCCAGTAGGCGTTTAGCGTGGAGTCCCGGAAGCGTACCCTGTAGAAGTCCATCACATCGGATCCGGTGTTGGTGACACCCCAGGCAATATCTTTGTTGAATCCGATAATGATGGCAGGTGTACCGGGCAGGGCAACACCGTACACGTTGACATTGGGAGATGACAGTTGCATCTGGTACCAAATAGAGGGTAGTGTCAATTGCAGGTGCGGGTCATTTGCCAGGATGGGTAGGCCCGTGGCCGACTTGCTTCCGCTTACCGCCCAATTGTTACTTCCAACCTCCGGATGCGGTTCAGGTACAGCGAAGGCAAACAGGCCGGTATCCGGTGGGGCGGTAACCGTGTCGGGCACGGCGGGTATCGCTACGGGAGAAAAGGCCCACGGAGTTCCCTGGGGCACAATGGGCGATTCAATAGCCGGATAGTCCGGAAAGAGCCCTGCCACCACATCTGGGCCATACTTAGCCAGTACATTGGTGATGCGGGAGTCGTTACTTCCACCGTTCAACGTATGCCGCATGTTCATTAACATCAGAATGGATTTATAGGACGACCAAGGTTCCGGCTTATAATTCAAGAGTTTGTATTCCACCGGCAGGTCTTTATCCGACAATTGACGGATGTATGCATTTACACCGGCGGCGTAGGCCTCCAATATCCGATTGGCAACGGTATCGTTCTTTAACCTATCAGCGATCGCCGCAGCCGTTCTCGCCATCCCGATGCGCCGGTTATAGCGATCGTATTCCAATGCCCCCGGGCCTACCACTTCTGTAAGCCTTCCTGCAGCCACCCGTGTATAAAATTCCATTTGCCAAAGGCGGTCTTTTGCAATAACGTATCCCTGTGCAAAGTAGAGATCGTCATCGTTCTGTGCAAAAATGTGCGGCACTGCGTTATCGTCGTACCATACGGTGACTTTACCATGCAAGCCTTCCAATGCGACCTCCCCATTTCCCCGATCCGGATTCCGTTCCGCATTTTGGAGAAATCCAACAAATGGATTAAATAGTTTACCCAAAGGAGGAATCACTCCCCAGGAACGATTGAATGTATAAATAAGCAGTAGGGCAAAAAAAAGCGGCCAAAGATGTTTAATCAGTCTCATCTGTATTTAGGCTTCGTTTTTACTAATAGGTTTTGTTTATTCAAACATACAGAAACCAAGCGACATCACCAAATCCGAATACAATTGTTTGATAAAAGGTCACATTTTTTTAAACCTCAAAGCAATCATAGCATATAAAGTCTACCAATTTTGTATATATTTGCGGCCTCAAATGTAGACTAAGGATAGGATATGGGGATTACGTTCGCGAAACGTTTGACGACAAAATCGGTTACTGTATTTGTACTGGCAGCGATTATGCTGGGCGGATGTGCACCGAAAAACTCATCCGGTTGGGATCCGGAAAAGGGATTACAGGGTACCGTCAGCATATCGGGTGCTTTTGCGCTTTATCCGCTTGTCGTATTGTGGAGTGAGCAATTCAAAGAAGTCCACCCACATGTCCGTTTCAATATTTCTGCCGGAGGCGCCGGTAAGGGCATTGCCGATGCATTGACGGGCATGGTAGATATTGGATTGGTATCGCGAGATATACACCAGCAGGAGATTGACCGGGGCGGATATGTCATTAACGTAGCGCGGGATGCAGTTGTGCCGACCACCAGTGATCAGAACCCCAACTTAGCCTCTATCCTTCGCCAGGGAATTAAACAAGACGAGTTCAGACGGCTTTTTATAGATGGAACAGCTTCCAAATGGAAACAGATCAATCCCTCGTTCTCTGATGATGATCTACATGTATATGTCCGTTCGGATGCTGCGGGTGCTGCCGAAACGTGGGCCGCTTACCTGGGAAAATCACAGGAAGATCTTAAAGGCATCGGAATTTTCGGCGATCCCGGTATGGCCCAAGCCATCCAGAAGAACCCACTGGCTATCGGCTTCAACAACATCAATTACGTATACGACATCAAAACCGGCAAACAGACGCCAGGTATCCGCGTGGTGCCGATTGACCTGAACGGCGATGGTACGCTTGGCCCTGGGGAGGATTTCTACGGCGATCTTGATAGTCTGACAAACGCCGTTGCAACAGGAGCTTATCCTTCGCCTCCATCACGTAACTTATCCTTTCTGGTAAAGGGCAAGCCAAAGGATGCGGTCGTTATTGAGTTCATCAAATTCGTACTCACCGATGAGGCACAATCCCTGCTGCTGGAAAACGGGTATATCCCGCTAAACGAAAAACAACTATTGGAAGAACTTGCAAAACTGAATTAATTTGAATTTTCGGATATTTAAAGACAAGCTGATTGCGAATGCGATGCTGATCCTCTCGATCTCATCGGTTTCCTTTGTTTTTCTGATTGGCATAGGCCTATACCTGCGCGCTGCGCCGTTGTTTGAGGAACATACGCTGTTTTCTCTTTTCAGCGGGAGCAATTGGGCGCCATCCAAGAACCAGTTTGGGTTCTATCCGTTTATCATGGGTACGCTGTCGGTCACGCTGATCGCGATTGTGGTTGCACTCCCCTTTTGCCTCCTTACGGCCATTTACCTGGCAGAATATGCCAAATCAGGTGTCCGGAAAGTTATGTTGCCATTGATGAACATCCTTGCCGGTATCCCTCCGGTAATTTATGGCGTGTGGGGTATCTTCTTTGTGGTACCAATCGTCCGTGAATACGTCGCCCCACAGTTTACGGAGTATTCCAGTGGTTATACGGTATTTACGGGGGGTGTGGTTCTAGCAGTCATGATCTTCCCGATCCTGGTGAGCATTGTTTCTGAGGTATTGAGCACGATCCCGAAAGAATTGAAAGATGCGTCGCTATCTTTGGGAGCCACCAAATGGGAGACCATAAAAAAAGTAGTCCTGAAACGTGCGCTTCCGGGTATCGTCGCTGCAACCGTATTGGCAGTTTCCCGAGCTTTCGGAGAAACCATTGCAGTGCTGATGGTATGCGGAAATGTACCGGTTGCACCCTCGTCGGTATTTGATGGCGGATACCCGCTGCCGGCGCTGATCGCCAACAATTTCGGAGAAATGATGTCGATCCCCCTCTATGATTCAGCGTTAATGTTTGCCGCTTTATTGCTATTCGTCATCATTTTCCTTTTTAATCTGATTTCGCGTATCATTCTCAATCGCATTGAACACAAATACAGCGCCTGATGGGTATCAAAAAGAGAAAAACCGAAGAAACAATTGTCAAGATATTAATGATATCCGCATGCGTAATTGTGGGCTCCAGTCTATTTCTGATTGTGGGCACCATCGTCGTGAAGGGTATCCCCTATCTAACCTGGGACATGGTATCCAAAGCCCCACAAGGAGGCTTTTATATCGGTAAAGAAGGCGGAGTACTCAATGCCATCATTGGTTCCCTGTATGTGGCCGGCGGTGCTACGGTATTGGGGCTGATCATTAGTATTCCTATTTCGGTTTACCTGAATATTTACCTGAAAAGCGGCAGCTTGCTGAGTAAGTCGGCCAAACTGGCTTATGATGTGCTATTCGGCATCCCTTCCATCGTATACGGTGCATTTGCGTTCAGCATCATGATTTGGCTAGGTGTACGTGCCTCGCTGTTGGGCGGTGTAATTGCCGTCACGTTGCTTATTATTCCGATATTGGTACGTACACTGGATGAGGTTATTGCCACGGTACCCCGGGAGCTAAAACATGCCGCTTTATCTTTGGGAGCCACGCGGTGGGAAACAGCTAAGGTGATTTTACGGCAAATCAAACCGGGCATTTATACCGCCGTTTTATTGTCTTTCGGCAGAGGAGTAGGCGATGTCGCATCCGTACTATTTACCGCTGGTTTCAGTGACAATATACCGATATACATCGATGAACCGGCAGCTACGCTGCCGTTAGCCATCTTTTTTCAACTGAGCAGCCCCATACCTGAAGTACAGGGACGGGCCTATGCTTCGGCACTCATTCTTACCTTGATTATCTTGGTAATTGTTATCGTTTCTCATTTTCTGGCAACTAAACATAAACACAAACTATAAGATGACGCAGCATCCACTTATCCGTGTCAGGGACCTGAATGTGCATATTGATGGACAGCATATTTTAAAGAACATCAATATCAGCATTCCGGACAAAAGCGTAACCTCCATCATCGGCCCGTCGGGATGCGGAAAAACCACCTTATTAAAAACCTTCAACCGACTGCTGGACGACACCGCAAATGTAACGGTGTCAGGCAGCGTATTGGTGGATGACGAAGACATTTATGCACCCCATGCCGAAGTGACCCACATCCGCAAAAAGATGGGACTGCTATCCCAACGGCCCTACCCCTTGCCCATGTCGATTTATGACAACGTAGCCTATGGCCCCAGAATACACGGTATCCGCGACAAAAGCACCTTAGATTCGATTGTTGAAAAACAGTTGAAAGATACCGGGCTATGGGACGAAGTAAAAGAACGGCTGCATGGCCCAGCCAATAAGCTCTCCATCGGCCAACAGCAACGGCTCTGTCTGGCCCGTGGATTGGCCGTACAACCTGAAATCATCCTCGGTGATGAGTCTACATCTGCACTTGACCCGGTATCGACGCACACCATTGAAGATCTCTTTGTCCGGTTAAAGGAACAATATACCATCGTATTGGTCACACACATTCTCCGGCAGGCGCGCCGCATTTCGGATTACATCATCTTTGTATACATGGGCGAAATCGTAGAATTTGGTCCCACGGAAGAAGTGCTGCTCCATCCAAAGGAAGAACTTACCCGTCAGTATGTAAAGGGATTTATTAGCTAGTGGGTGGCTATCCGCTATCGGCAGACCTCATTCCAAAAACAACTCAATCACCGGGATCTCAATCCGGGGTTTTACCACCGGAAGGTCCACGATCAGGTCGTTTTCACCAGCGGTAACGGTGGTATGCCCACCTGCTTCGGCAGACGAACGCGAGGTATATCGTATCTCTGATCCGTCATGCAAAAACTGGGCATATTTCACTTTTCCTCGATAATTCGGCAAATACAGCGTTTTGAAAGGCCACTGCAGCAGGTGAACGTATAGCCGGTTGGTGGTTGGGTTGTAGGTAAGCAGGCAGTTATCCGGTTTTTCGAATTTTTCGGGCGCGGCGGTGCAGCCATAGATAGCCCTACTGTTATATTTCATCCATTGACCGATGGCATCCAACCGTTCGGTAGCGCGGTCGTCAAAATTACCGCGGGCGGTCGGCCCAACATTTAGCAGTAAATTACCCCCCTTGCTAACCACTTCAATCAACATGGCGATCAACTGGTTGGGACTTTTCCAGGTGTTTTCATCGCGGTGATAACCCCATGAACCCGAAAAGGTCTGACAGGTTTCCCACGGTACACGCACACCATTGCGCTCAGGCCAAGCCTTTGGCATAAACTGTTCAGGCGTGACATAATCCCATCCCCACGGCTTATCAGGTAAGTCGAGCCGATCGTTGACCAAAATTCCGGGTTGCAACTTCCGGACCAATTCAAGCAGGCCTTCACTATCCCAATCTTCATGGCCCTTCCCGTTCTCTCCGGGGTATGAAAAATCGAAAAACAATAGGTCTATTTTACCATAATTGGTAAGTAATTCCGTTAACTGATTTTTGAGAAACTGCCTGAAGCGCCCCATATCTTTTTGGCTGTTTTGGGCGATGGCAGCTTGGTCATTGCGTAGCGGGTGCACCCGATCGATCGTAAAATCCGGATGATGCCAATCAATCAGTGAAAAGTAAAACCCCACTTTCAATCCTTCGGCGCGGACAGCCTCCACGAACGGTTTAACAAGATCTCTTTTCGCAGGTGTATTGGGCGCTTTAAAATCGCTGTATTGAGTATCCCATAAGCTGAAACCCTCATGGTGGCGGGCCGTCAGCACTACATATTTCATGCCTGCAGCTTTTGCCTGGGCGGCCCACGCTTTGGGGTCATACAGGTCGGGATTGAATACATTAAAATATTTTTCGCGGTACACATCAGGCGCGATCTGCTCATAGTTTTGTACCCACTCATGACGGGCCGGCACCGCGTATAATCCCCAATGGATAAACATACCGAAACGATCTTCCTGCCACCATGCCATCCGCTCTTTCTTTTGTTCCGGGGTTTCTGCTGCCCATTTCGGCGTCTGTACTTCCTGAGCGAAAAGCCCCGTCACGATAGTCAATGCAGTAACAGCGGTTGAGATCATTTTCTTCATAATCTGAGCCTATCTTAAGTTTATGATACAAAAATGCATTTTCTCCTGTAAATCCGATTCATTTCAATTGATCGAATATTCAGTCGGATTGACTTTATACCCGCATTAATTAGTTGTTATTCAGATTCGGGGAATGACAGACATAATTTTTCTGCAATGGCTTCGACAGTTAAACATTTTGTCAGCATCAGGTCAATTGCAGCAGACCGGGAAACCGTTTGCAGTTGATACAGATTTTTCCGATCGATAAACAAAGCAATTTTTGCTTTTGGATATTTCGTGCGGATGCGTTGAACATACCGTTGGTCACGCATCTCTATCATTAACCATTCTTCTAATACGACAAGGTCGTAAATGTGTGAGGAATCATTCAGTTCGCTTTCCAACCCAAATTGACCAACGGCTTTGGCATTTGATTCAGGTAAGTAGTGTTTTACCATTTCAAGAAACATAAGTTGCTCGACCACAATGTCGTCAGCAATCAGCACCTTCAACCCTTTTTTTGTTCGGGATATGGACTCAACATATCGACTGATTGTATCTGGATTCATGATCGATACTATTTGTTATTTGATAGGACAATTCTGCGTTCGTCTCCATGCACTGCGTAACGTGTCAATTCAATTTATACCAAGTGAGGTCCTTATATCGCTCATTGAGGGAAGGAAAACGTTCCTGAGGGATGTATGTAGTGATACCGCTGTGGTAATTGATCTGAAAACCCAGCTGACCTGGAATGAAGGAAGGTGTTGCCGCTTTATAAACCACGAGTGTATTGAGCAAAGAGGCTAGCTGGTTTCTACCCACGTCGTCGGTTTTGCGGCCATGGTAATCGGCAAAATCAAAAAACAAACGATGGTTGCGGTATCGATCGAAATGCTGGATATCGAATAGGTCTTTTTCTGACACCTGGTTACCGGTATTTAGCTTAACCCAATTTGCCAGCATTGAGAGGCCCGCGGTTCTGGTTACGGTAATCGTGGCGGAACGGTAGTCACCCGTTTGAGCATTCCAAAAATCAAAATATGCCTTTGCGAATCCGGCAAGATCCGGTTGTGACTGATACAGCATCGGTAGTGCTTCCGGGTAGATCGGCAGAAAACCAGGTGACACAATTTCGGCTGCGGATGAAATGACATAGTCGGTCTTATCTTTGAGCTCGTAGAGCACCTCGATGCCTGCCATAAAGCAGGCTTCGAAGGCGATAAAATCGAAGAAGTGATCGGGAATTGCAGCGGCGAATTCCACTAGGTCCAATTCGTCTGAACCGTCCATGGCGACGGTATACGTACGTATGGGAGTGGTACCCATTTGTAAGATAGCAGATTCGGGACGAGTGAGGGTGCCTTTCGGCAGCCAACCCGAGGCATGAGAGAATAAGATCATCCCATAAGAATCCGCCCGGAAGGACGTTTTCACGTCCGCCAATACCCTTTGGAATGTTTCACCGGTTGCACTATTTTGTTCGGGATAGGTTTTGATAACCCGGATTTGATTTTCACCATTCTCAGCAGCATAGACCTCCAGCAATTCCGGCGATTCATTACGGCTGTCTTTATAGATCACCAGGTGATCTTTACCTCCCGGAAATCCGAGACGCAGCGCTTCGATCTTATCTTTGGATTCTGTATACAAGCTATTATCGGCACCTAAATAATATAGGATGGTACGGGTTGGTAGATCGGGTTCAGGTTCGATGGAAGGATCTATTTCCACATCATCTCCGCTACAAGCATTGAGCAGCCCCAATAGCAGGCAGATTATACCTGCAAATAGCCGTTTCATGTTCCTGTATCTATGATAACATTGCATAGAGAAGTCAAATCAATATATACCCGTCACTATATACTTTCCAATTCTCGATGTAGATAGTCAAGCCGACATTGATTCGATACACGATCTCAATGTCAAAACCTGTTGAACATGCTAAGTCGACTCCCGGCACACGTTCCAGCAACTCCAAGAAAATTTCGTCAACCAACCGCCTACCCGTGGTCGGATCGATGATTTGTAGACGCGTATAGTCACCCTCTTCTTTTAAGGGCCAATTGATTAACGTCTTTCCCTCAAAAAGGCCATCTTGCTCCTGCAATGGGATGTAAATCAAGGGGTTTCCGGTAAGATAGATTTGCTCCATTTCAAACGTATACTGTGCGGCATTTCCCGCAAGTGCAACCTGATAGTGAGTGTTGGCTATACCATCTACCGTGACATTCAGCGTTTTTGTTTGTTGGACCAAAGTTACCGAAAGCTCCTGACCTTGTGTTTCGGGCTGCACTGTAAGCGTATCGTTTCCGAGATAAAGCACCCGTTCGGCCGATAGCAACGAACCGTTCCGCTGTTCAAGGTAGCTCGATACGGCTGCATCCCGTATATTTGTTACCCCTGGTACAAATGGTGCGCCACGCAATTGATCATTGTCGAATCCAGCAACGGCTACGAATTGGTAGTAGGCAGGCACTAAGGACAACTCCACCTGATAACTGCTTCCGGTTGGAATGGTATCTACTTGTTGCATGAATCGACCATTGTGATCAAATAAAAACACCGTTAAGCGGTTTAGGTCTGTTGGAATTATGGGGTCTTCAGCACACTTTTGGGAGGAAATAAAGGAAAACGCGATAACGACAGGCTGTGGCAGACAGATTTCCAGATCTTCTTTGATACAGCTTGTTAAAATCAATACCAGCATACAACTATACAGCCTGGAATTCCGGGTAGCCTTCATGAATAATCGTCTATCGCGTATTATTGATTTCATTTAGCAGAGGTCTTGACACCACAAGACCTCCGCGATAAATTTAGCTTTCAACTTGAAAACGTTGAATCAATTTAGTTCATACCCTTCACTGGGATCGTCAACATCCCAAGGTTCAATGGAAATTTCCACATTAAGCCCGGTTGCCACTGGAGTGATGCTAATCACATCATCGGGAAATATTGGTGTTCCTGTGAATGTTTTGGGAAACCAATCCCCGGGGTAAATAGGTGTACCTCTATATGTACCCGGCGCGGCTCCCGTTACCGTTGCTTCGCTCAGACTACCATCTTCATAACCGCCAGGTATCGCATCTGGCTTTGTTGTACCGATGTAGTTCACCCCGGTAATGTTAGCTACATAGACGGTATTACGAAGAACATCATATGGATGAGTTGCCCCTGAATTTCCCGTAGGGTTTAGGTAAATCCTGTAATAACATTCGCTGTTATCATAAAAAAAGATATAGTGGTCGGATTCACCTTGTATTGCATCGGAGTCATGATTAGGAGTTGCACTAGCAACAATTGCGTGCCCAGCAATATTAGTAGTAAACCACGTACCCGTTACAAAGGCTCGTGCATCGGCTAGATCATCAAAGTAACGGGCCCCGAGTGCATCCACACCATCTGTATTATCTCCCGTGAATACCGCATATAATTCTGGAAGCGTCGGACCAGAATAATAGGTTGAAGCGTCACCGCTGGTAGGGTCTGCACCCAACAGGTGCGGTATAAATTCTGCCTTAATACTTACATAGGTGACATCTTGATGCCGGTGTGAAGCCGATGTGTTTTCCGTAGCATACTGGACGTATGTAGCCGGGTTCTGAAAGTCACCATCTCCCGCAACGAGTGGACCATTTATGTCCTTATAATCACCTGTATTTACTGCTTGTAAAATACGGTTATTGTGAGGGCTGCTAGGAGCTCCAACAAAAGGTATGGTGTTGTCGGCATGATTTGGATCTTCACCGGGTGTGCCAAGAAGAGGTGCCACGAACATCTGATTATTGAGTTGGCCAACGGCAAACTGAAAATTGGTAATGGTTCCGCCACTTACATCATTGAACGCAGTACTAGTGGCACCTCCTGCTGTTGTTACAACTACTTTAGCTACCAATCTATTCACTGATACATTGAAAGTATAGTCGTCCACCACATCTGCTTCCGCAAACGTTACATTTGTACCCCTAGTGGAAGAAAAAAACGCTAAATTAGACGCACCTCCAGCACCCGGAGAGCCGGATAGTAATTCTGCCAGCAGGTCATCATCTTCAAATATTTCATTGACATAATATCCCGTTCGTAGCCTATCTACAATCAAATCCGGTAAGTTTATACCAACATATACCAGCTTGTCGCCCTCCTTAACATCAAATTCAGCTGTTACAAAGGTGGTGCCATCGCTAGGGTTTTTAAACTCACCCTCATCGGGAGGGGTTGTTGAAGTAAAGTCAGGGGATGCCGTACGAATAAAATGATGATGATCGACAGCATAGCTTCCCCCATTTTCATAGATAAACACGTCGATGTGATCCGCATAGATTTCTTCCGGGGCAGCATACAGATCGCTAGCTCCAGGTGCATACGTCCGTATACTATTTGGTATTGAAATGGCCAGTTTCGCTTTCACCAACTTCCCTTCCGGCCCCACATTTGTCGGATCTTCCCCCCCGTTCGGTCTCTTACACGCCCCTACCGCCAATCCAATCAGCGCCAGGCTTAGTAATTGTTTGATTTTCATAAGTAAAAATTTAATTGTTTTGAAATTTGATTGTTTGATTTAGTAAACCATATAATTAATTAGTAAAGTGCATAACTGACCGAGAGATAGATAATTGACAGCGATGATTTTCCCGGACCGAGGTACCGCCTCGTACCAGCTCCTTTGAAGGCCCCGCAGGTTTTACATTCGTAGCTGTCATACCAGAGGTACGAAAAAACAAGCGTGGTGCCGATTTCTCCACGCCATCTTCCCCCCAGTCCGAACTGATTGGCATAGGTAACCCCTCCCCCCGTACCCTGCCCCTGATAGCGGGTATTTTTAGGGTCGGGGAACATGCCAAATGGGATGTTTATACCTCCCGTATTGTAATACAGGTAGTGAAGTTGCAAGCCAATAAAGGATTGCACATTAATAAATGAACCACGAAAAGTCTCTCCAAACCAAATACGGAATTCAGGTTGAAAAGCCAGGTGCTTAATTTTTTTATTATCGTTAAATGTCCATGGATTGTAACTGACAGGAAGACTAACGCTGAACCGCCCTTCCGAAAAAATTTCAACGCCCGCATTCAACGTGGTTGTGGCTAGCTCGGTTACATTGGTCTTGACCATCAGCATCGGGTCTACCCATCGGCTCCCTCCAATTTGAGCCGGGGAACCAATCGGCATATAGGTAGCGGAAGGCATCACACCACGGTACTCCCGGAGCACAGGCGAACGGTAGTGAAACACTTCCTGTGCTTGAAGGCTACCAACAAAAAATATCGATATTAACATCAGGATTATATGCCCCCGTCGATTGTATGATTTTTTGGCAAACAGTGCCTTTCTATCCCCAATTACAAACACACTTATTAAATTGAATAAACTGAACAAAAAAAATATAGGCGGCAAAAGACATTAACTCTATCTTGCTTTCAGTGTTACCTGGCGAATGAATAAATTGGAAACCATTGGTTTAAAGCTGAAAGGCAATAGGTAGAAATACGTAATATGCTATGCTAAAATTTCATTTTTATAATTAATTATTCACATCGGATTTTAACGGATCCGATCAATGTACTTTCAAGACAAATCAACCAGCTTTTTGGCACTATTTATGGTAAGTAAGGTTGAGTTTTTTAAAAGTTACATTTGTTTTGTCATAAGTAAATTTTGTTAGGTCGATGCAACTAACGCAGCTAATATATAGAATATATTCTATATATAATATTTTTTTTAATTTTTCATAGTTTGCTATGTCAAGCCCGCTGAAGCGTATTAAAACTTATCTTGATCACAAAGGCATTAAAATTAGCGCCTTTGAAAAGTCTGTAGGGCTTTCGAACGGTTCTTTCGGCGGTCAGCTAAAAAAGAACCGCACAATCGGCATCGATAAGTTAGAAAATATACTAATGACGTATCCGGACCTGAACGCACATTGGGTGATAACCGGTGAAGGAAATATGCTCATTGGCGAGCATGAAGAGACACAAAAAGTTGCGCAACAACACTACGAGCGTACCATTGATTCCTTAAATCGTGTAATTGCTGCACAGCAAAAAACAATCGCTGCGCTGGAAAAATTGTTGATGGACTGTCAAATTGTATAATTACAGCGCGGCGCGCAGCCTTATCAACTTCACCAACAGGTCTTCCAGCAGGTCCAAATGCAGCATATTTGCTCCGTCAGATTTGGCATTGGCCGGATCGGGATGCGTTTCAATAAACAGACCGTCTGCTCCGACAGCAATGGCCGCCTTGGCGATGGTTTCGATGAGTTCTGGCTTTCCACCGGTAACCCCCGAAGATTGATTGGGTTGCTGCAGGGAATGGGTGCAATCCATAGTTACCGGAACCCCAAATGTTTTCATCTCAGGGATTCCCCGGAAGTCTACAATGAGATCCTGGTAACCGAACGTATTTCCCCGGTCGGTTAGCAACACACGATGGTTGCCTGCATCTTTTACCTTGTCAACAGCAAATCGCATGGCACCTGCCGATAAAAATTGACCTTTTTTTATATTTACCGTTTTGCCCGTCTTTGCCGCCGCTACGAGCAATTCCGTCTGCCGGCATAGGAAAGCAGGTATCTGCAGAACATCTACATATGCTGCCGCCATAGCTGCCTCGTGGCTTTCGTGTATATCCGTGACAGTGGGTACCCCAAATGTCCGGTTTATCTTTTGCAGAATGTTCAGCGCTTTTTCATCGCCGATACCCGTAAAAGAATCTGCCCGCGAACGGTTGGCTTTACGATAGGATCCTTTGAAGATATAGGGTATTTCCAGTCGGTCGGTAATGGATACAATACGCTCGGCAATACGCATCGCAATATCTTCGCCTTCAATCGCACATGGACCGGCCATCAGGAAAAAATTACCAGAGGCAGTATGCTTAATACCGGGTACGGTGTGTTGCATTATTTTATAGCAGTTATCAGCTTTCGGCTTTGAACTATCAGATGTAGTGATTTCAATTAATTTCCAAGCTCGGACATAAATTTAATACGCATCAGTTGAATTTCTTCGTAGGTATAGTCTTCCGGTCCCAGGTCGCGCAGCGCTTGGTCTATCGAGTCGATTTCGGCACTGCGGAAATAATCAAACACTTCGTCCTGACGATCCTCGTCAATGATTTCGTCCACAAAGTACCCCAAATTAAGTTTGGTTCCTGAATTGACAATGGATTCCACCTCCTTCAACAGGTCTTCATACGTAATACCTTTTGAATGAGCAATGTCTTCCAAGCCAATCTTCCGATCGATATTCTGAATGATGGAGACTTTCAGCGCAGATTTATTGGCCGTCCCTTTGATTACCAGATCCTGTGGTCTGTCGATCTCGTTTTCAGTCACATATTGCTTAATAAGCTCAACAAACTGAGCACCGAATTTCAGAGCTTTACCTGCACCCACCCCGTGTATCTGCTTCAACTCGTCAATGGTAATCGGATAGTGGGTACACATTTCGTCCAACGAAGGATCCTGAAACACAACGAAAGGCGGCAAGCCTTTTTGCTTAGCAATTTTCTTCCGTAGCTCTTTCAGCATTTTCAGCAGCTGCGTATCCACAGCGCCCCCGCCCTGCTGTGCAGGTTCCTCGCCGCCATCTTCAGTAGCTGCCTCCATTGGCTTATTCAATATAAAACGGATACCATACGGATTTTCGATGAACCGCCTACCGGACTCGGTAAGCATCAGCAATCCGTAGTGATCAATATCTTTTGCCAGGAAATTATTTAACACCGCCTGCCTGATCAACGACTTCCAATAGATCACTCCGTGTTCTTTACCGCTGCCGAATAACGGATGGGTATCGTGTTTATAAGATGATACAGGTTGGTTGTTTTGCCCCATGAATACATTGATGATATGGTGGTCATCAAATTTCTCGCCCTGTTCCTGAATAAATTTCAGTACATTCAGCAATGAATCTTCCGCATCAAAGTGGGTCTGCTGGCTACTGCAGTTGTCGCACATGCTATTACAGCCCGTCTCGTCGAAGTTCTCACCGAAATAATGGAGGATCTGCTTACGCCGGCATACCGAAGACTCCGAATAATCGATCACTTCCTTCAGGATCTGTGTACCGATTTCCCGTTCCGAAACCGGTTTGTCTTTCATGAACTTGGTCAGCTTCTCGATATCCTTTTCCGAATAGAATGCCAGGCAATACCCTTCACCGCCGTCACGACCCGCACGGCCGGTTTCCTGGTAGTAACCTTCCATACTCTTGGGAATATCGTGGTGAATGACATAACGCACATCGGGTTTGTCTATACCCATACCGAAGGCAATCGTCGCCACAATCACCTCCACATCTTCCATCAGGAATTTGTCTTGTGTGTCAGCACGGGTTTTGGCATCCAACCCTGCATGGTATGGCAAAGCCCGGATCCCGTTGATATTGAGCACCTCGGCAATTTCTTCTACCTTCTTACGGCTTAGGCAATAGATAATTCCCGATTTCCCTGTGTTATTCTTGATGAACCGCACAATCTCCTTCACCACATTCCGTTTCGGCCGCACCTCATAATACAGATTAGGCCGGTTGAATGAAGACTTAAATAACGTCGCATCATTCATCTGCAGGTTTTTACGGATATCTGATTGCACTTTGGGCGTTGCAGTTGCAGTAAGTGCTATCACCGGTATATTGCTGCCGATGGAGTTGATAACAGATCGTATTTTACGGTATTCCGGGCGGAAATCATGCCCCCATTCAGAAATACAATGGGCTTCATCGACTGCGACAAAAGATACCGTAATCAGTTTTAAAAATTCTACGTTCTCCGCTTTAGCAAGTGATTCAGGCGCAACATAAAGCAATTTTGTTTTGCCTGCCATTACATCCTGCCTCACACGGGTGATGTCACTTTTGTTTAACGAAGAGTTTAAAAAATGGGCGATGCTGTCATCGCCACCAAATGAACGGAGTTGGTCGACCTGATTTTTCATCAATGCGATAAGCGGCGAAATGACAATCGCCGTACCTTCACTCATTAATGCGGGAAGTTGATAGCAAATGGACTTTCCGCCTCCCGTGGGCATGATTACGAATGTGTCCTTTTTTTGCAGAATATTGGTGATGATGGCTTCTTGATCACCTTTAAATGTGTCAAACCCAAAAAATTCCTGTAAATTATCAAATAATCTTTTCTCTATTTCCATTGCGCCTTTCGCAAAAATTTAGATAGACTCGTACCTAAGAATGCCCAAAATAACATATTTTTGCGCATATCAGTATCTAAAATTAGAAAATATATTTGTGAAAAGCAATTCCGAAATCAAAAATATCGCAACAAATGTATTGAAGCAAGAAGCGGACGCTTTGAACAAATTAACCGAACGGATTGATAGTGATTTCATTGCCGTAGTAAGCGATATTATCACGCTTCAAGGGCGGGTTGTGGTGACGGGAGTTGGAAAAAGTGCCATTATTGCCCAAAAAATTGTATCAACTTTGAATTCCACGGGCACACCGGCAATTTTTATGCATGCCGCCGACGCCATTCACGGGGATTTGGGCATTATTCAGCAGGAAGACCTGGTAATTGCCGTATCCAAAAGTGGTAACACGCCTGAAATTAAGGTATTGGTACCACTGCTCCGGCAAACATCCAACCGACTGGTAGCCTTGGTTGGCAACACGCAATCTTACCTGGCCGACCATGCCGACTATATCCTCGATACAACGGTAGAAAAGGAAGCCTGCCCGCATAACCTCGCCCCAACCACCAGCACAACCGCCCAATTGGCGATGGGTGATGCCCTAGCGATCTGTTTACTGGAATGCCGTCAATTCAGCGACCGTGATTTCGCCCGCTATCATCCCGGTGGTGCACTGGGTAAACGCCTGTATCTGAAAGTTTCTGATCTAGCCGCGCAGAACAGCAAACCAGCCGTTCGGCCGGATGCATCCGTGCGGGAAGTCATCGTATCCATCACCAAGCACCGGTTAGGGGCTGTTGCGGTAGTGGATGGATTACAACTTGTCGGCATTATTACCGATGGCGATATCCGACGTATGCTGGAAAACCATACACAGATTGACGGGCTTACTGCCAAAGATATCATGGGCCGCACTCCCAAAACAATTGATAAGAATGAGCTAGCCATTCACGCCTTCGACATCATGCGAAAAAACAACATCACACAACTTTTGGTGTTACATAATACGTCTTATGACGGAATCATACATTTACATGATTTGTTGAAAGAAGGGATTATTTAATGGAACTCAGATGACACAATGTGCAGTACATTAAAGCAATTTTGGCTAAGTTTGCTCCCAAGAACGTAAGGAAACAAGATTAAAAACCAAAGCAGATAACCAAATATGCAGGGCCGATAGCTGATAGCCGATAGCCCAAAACTGAAAAAAACATACATGAAGAATTATTATGCCGTAATTATGGCTGGCGGAATCGGAAGCCGATTTTGGCCTGTGAGCCGTACACGACTGCCTAAACAGTTTATCGACATGATGGGAACGGGTAAGACACTTATTCAGGGAACGTACGATCGTTTCCGGAAAATTGTACCTAAAGAGAACATTTTCGTGGCCACGAATGAATCCTACGCCGAATTGGTGCGCGAGCAATTGCCCGAATTATTGGATCATCAGCTGATCCTGGAGCCTATTATGCGCAATACCGCTCCTTGCATTGCCTATGCGAGCCATAAGATTCAACAACTGAATCCGGATGCAACCATGGTTATCGCGCCGGCAGACCACCTGATTCTTGAAACCGACGTGTTTGCAGACGATGTGATCAAAGGGCTCAAGTGTGCAGAAAAAAATGATTGGTTGATTACACTCGGAATCAAACCTACTCGGCCGGATACAGGTTATGGGTATATCCAATACGGAAAAAGTGCCCCGGTACCCGGATTGAAAAAAGTAAAGACATTTACTGAAAAACCCAACCTCGAACTCGCAAAAACATTTCTTCAAAGCGGAGATTTTCTTTGGAACGCGGGCATCTTCATCTGGTCGGCTAAATCAATTATTGAAGCGTTCAATAAATACCAGACGGAGATGAACGATGTATTCAAAGAAGGAGCTGAGCTATACAACTCAGACCGCGAAGCCAAATTCATTTCCGGGGCGTTTGTACGCTGTGTGAATATATCTATCGACTTCGCCATTATGGAAAAGGCAGACAACGTCTATGTGCTGCCCGCCGATTTTAGCTGGTCAGATCTTGGCACATGGGCATCGGTTTACGAATTAGCTGAAAAAGATTACCTGGGTAATGTGTCTACTTCTTCGGAACATGTCATCGTATACGATTCTTCCAACTGCATGATCCATGCTCCTAAAGAAAAGTTAGTCATTATCAAAGGGCTCCACAACTTCATCGTTGTCCAGTCTGACGATACGCTCATGATCTGCCCCAAAGACCAGGAGCAGGGCGTCAAACAGGTCGTTGCCGACGTGAAGGAGAAGTTTGGAAATAAGTATATTTGATGATGGAACAGATTTTTGCCACGGATTCCACGAATTGACACCAATCTATGAACATCCGAGGGAATCTGCCAAATCTGTGTCATCCGCGTTCAATTTACAACGATGGATTCGGGATTTGTAAAAACGGAAATTAATGGCGATGGCCTGGCAGTGGTAACCTTCGGGCATCCTGCCCATAATTCGTTGCCCTTGGGTTTACTCGATCAATTGAGTAAGCAGATCCATACCGCGGGCAGTCATCCAGACGTCCGGCTTATCCTGCTTCAAAGCGCGGGCGAACGGACGTTCTGTGCCGGAGCAAGTTTTGATGAATTGCTGTCCATAACGGATATCGATGCGGGAACTGTTTTTTTTTCGGGCGTGGCCGATGTCATCAATGCGATACGTACCTCTCAGAAACTCATTATCGGCAGGGCACAGGGAAAAGCTGTGGGCGGCGGTGTGGGGTTGATAGCAGCATGCGATTACTGTTTTGCCACCGCGCAAACCGCCGTCAAACTCAGCGAAATCAGCATCAACATCGGTCCGTTTGTCATTGCTCCGGCCCTGGAACGTAAAATCGGCATCTCGGCATTCACACAGCTTTCCTTGAACCCCACCCGTTTTTTTGAGGCAGATTGGGCCTTACAACGAGGTCTGATTCACTCGGTACACACGTCGATAGCTGAGATGGACAGTGCGATCGGTGAGTTTTGCGAATCCCTGCTTCCTAAAAATCCGGAGGCGCTTGCTGCGCTCAAGCAAACCCTGTGGCGCGGAACCGAACATTGGGCTCAACTACTCTATGAACAGGCTGCCATCAGCGGCCGGTTAGCCCTCAATCCGGAAACCAAACAGTTGTTATCGGAATTTAAAAGGAAATGATCGTATCCCCATGCAAAAGCCTTCATATATTCTATTGCTTTGTGGATTGTTGTTTTACCTATCGGGGCAGGGTCAGACATATTCCAATAACCGGAAGGCACAACAAGCCTTTGAAAAGGCGGGGAACCAATTAAAAAACAACCAGTATGACCTAGCCATCGCTTCCTTGGAGTCAGCTATTTCCCTGGATCCGGGGTTTGCGGCAGCACATCAGCAACTTGGCGACATTTACCGCCGGCAAGAACGGTATGAGCAAGCTGTACCGCATTATTCCCGCGTCCTTCAATTGGACTCGTCATTGACAGCACTCACATGGTTCGGTTTGGGTGAAAGTCTCCTAAATACCGGTCGTTATTCCGAAGCCTTGCATGCATTGGAAAAATATGCAGCTACTCCGGGATCGGATTCACCCGGCCAACGGCTTACCAAAAAATACATTGCAGATTGCCACTTCAGCCTAACGGCACTGAAACACCCTCAACCCTTCCAGCCATATAATCCAGGGTCTTCTCTCAATAGTCCTTACGATGAATATTTCCCACGGCTTACGGCTGATTACCAAACCATTATTTTCACCCGGAAGGAACATAACCGTGAAAATTTCTACGAAAGCACACGGGACAGCAGTGGAGCCTGGCGGTCTGCCTCACTTTTGCAGGGCGATATCAATTCCGAACTGTACAACGAGGGCGCCCATTGCATTTCTCCCGACGGAAAATACCTGTTTTTCACAGGGTGTAACCGGCCCGATGGACTGGGAAGCTGCGACATCTATGTATCCCGGCGGGAAGATAACCGTTGGGGTACTCCCCACAACCTGGGGGCTCCTGTCAACAGCGGCGGCTGGGAAGCACAACCGGCATTGGCCGCAGACGGGCGTACCCTCTATTTCGTGAGCAATCGACGTGGCGGACAGGGCGGTTATGATATTTGGAAATCAGTTCTGCAAAGCAATGGCCAATGGGGCCAACCGCAAAATCTTGGCCCGGCCATTAACACGCCTTACGACGAAAGCTCTCCCTATATCCATGCCGATAACCGTACACTTTACTTTGCATCAAATGGCTGGCCAGGATTCGGCAATAAGGATATTTTCAAAAGTCAAATGGACAGTGCAGGCAACTGGCAATCTCCTGTCAATCTCGGCTACCCGATCAACGATCACCACGAGCAAAGTGCCTTGTCCGTCAGCATGAATGGTAGACAGGCTTTTTTTTCAACACGCAGGTCCGATGCCTTGGGCGGATTGGATATCTATTCCTTTGACCTTCCCCAGGAGGTTATGCCGCATCCCGTAGCGTATCTCAAAGGTATCATTGTAGACGCGGAAAATGAGGCGCCCATCCAGGCGGATGTCGCCGTAACTGACATTCAGGCTGATCAAGTTGTATACCACGAACAAGCTGATTACGAAGATGGAACCTTCCTGGCCCCACTCCCCTTTGGTAAAACATACGCTTTACATATAAAACAGCCCGGATACCTGTTTTTTTCCGAGAATTATCCGCTTGATGATAGCACCAAGATTAACGATGCGTACGAAATTCGCATCGCACTATCACGCATCAAGGTGGGCAGCACGGGTACCCTTAACAACATTTTCTTCGATGTAAATCGCTATGAGTTACTTCCGAAATCCAAGAGTGACCTTGACAACCTCATAGAATTCCTGAATTTGAATAAGACGGTTCGGGTCGAAATCGGTGGGCATACCGATAATACAGGAAGCGAGACACACAATCAGACCCTTTCAGAAAACCGGGCCAAAGCGGTACGTGATTACCTGATTCATGCAGGCATCGCCACAGCCCGCCTTACGTATAAAGGGTATGGCCAGTCCCAGCCCATCGCCAGCAACGATACAGACGAGGGGCGGCAGCTTAATCGCCGTACAGATTTTAAGATTATCGAATAGCATAAAAGAATATCTTTGAACCTCCGATAAACGTATACGTATGAACTACAAAGTCTATCTCCCGGTATTTCTATTTGTCTCCATCAACTTGGCTTGCACCGCGCAGATCGTGGCCCCGGGTGCCGAGTTGCAACTTATATCCGACCAGTTCAGTTTTACTGAGGGACCTGCGGCAGATCGGGATGGAAACGTCTTCTTCACCGACCAGCCCAACAATCGCATATGGAAATATGATACCAAAGGGAATCTGTCTGTCTTTATGGAACCCGCAGGCCGCGCCAATGGGTTACATTTTGATCGGGAAGGTTTCCTGATTGCTTGTGCAGACGAGCGGTACGAACTGTGGCGCATCGGTATGGATAAACAAGTTGAAAAGCTGGCCGCAAATTACCGGGATTCCCTCTTCAACGGACCGAACGATGTATGGGCAGCCCCTTCCGGAACGCTCTATTTTACCGATCCCTATTACCAACGCAATTATTGGTCGCGGACCTCACCCGAAATGGAAGCACAAGCGTTATATCGTTACGATAATGGGCACGTCACCCGTTTAGACGACCAATTTGAAAAGCCCAATGGTATCATCGGCACACCCGATGGTAAATATCTCTATGTCGCTGACATCGGTGCCGGCAAAATCTATCGCTATGCGATACAAACGGACGGATCGCTTGCAGACAAGCAACTTTTTGCCTCACAGGGTTCCGATGGGATGACCATTGACGAACGAGGCAACATCTACTTGACGGGTAAAGGCGTAGATGTATTCAGTCCGGCTGGCGAGAAAATTGAGCATATCGACGTGCCGGCAAATTGGACCGCCAATGTCTGCTTTGGAGGGCCGGACCGCGACCTGCTGTTTATTACCGCAAGCGATAAAGTCTTTACGTTAAAGATGGCCATAAAAGGGACAAAATAGCCCCTTAAGCATGCTGTCCAACGTGTTTTCCCTCGGCAAATTCCTCAATGACCTTTTCGTTGAAATCGGGAAGGTCATCGGGCGTCCGGCTTGTTACCAATCCCTGGTCTACCACCACCGCACTGTCTTCCCACAACGCACCCGCATTGATCAGGTCTTTGCGGATGTTCTTTACCGAGGTTATCTTCCGCCCTTCCACTACTTCCGCATCGATCAGTACCTGTGGACCGTGGCATATCGCGGCAACCGGCTTCCCGGCCTCAAAGAAAGCTTTAACAAAGTCAAGGGCTTGCTCATTCACGCGCAGTTTGTCCGGATTGAAAACGCCTCCGGGTAGTAACAATGCATCGTAATCTGCTGGATTCGCTTGATCCAACGGAACATCTACATCGAAATCCAGACTCCACTCGTTTCCTTTTTTTGCCCGTACGATGTCTCTCTTGGGCGACACAATATGTGTAACACCGCCTGCTAACTGGATAGCATCCCTTGGGCTGGTCAATTCGATTTCTTCAAACCCATCTGCTGTCAGAATGGCTACTTTCCGATCTTTCAATTCTTCAGCCATAATTTTGTCCTCCTTTTTGAAAATTACGGAAAACAGCCGCATTTGTTTTACACTTTTTTCCAATCCAACACCTGGTTACCCACAATCGGGTAGATCCGTGCTCCCTCCAAATGCGGAACCCTAAATAGCCCTGTCAGTGAACCGAAAGCCGGCAGCAGCAGCGTCTGCTCGCGATAGTAAAAGCATGGAAGTCGGTATGATTGCCGCCCGTTTGCGGCAATAAGACACCCCGGATGCACATGACCCGCAATATTGAGCCGCCCGGGAAATCTGTGGGCTTCGGGATGATGTGTGCAATGGATGTGTGCCGCAACGGTATAGAATGGTACAACATTAACTTCCGCCTTTTCCAATAAGGTGTCCGGTAAGATATCGTGATTACCGCGCGTAAGAATAAACCGAATCGATGGATTGGCCACCCGAAACTGTTCAAACACCAGCCATTCGCTGTTTAAATCGCTATGAAACAGATCACCCAAAAAAACTACGGTTTGGATGCGGTATCTATTTAAAAGCGATTGCAGGCGTGCCCGATCTTTATCAACGGGCAATGCAGGCATAAAAATACCTGCTTTGCGGAAATGGGCAGCCTTGCCCAAGTGCCAATCCGCCACTACCAATGTGTCGTATTCAGGAAGCAACAACGCCCTTTCCGGCAATAATGTAAGCTGTATCCCCAACAGTCGGATCGTCTTTCCCATGCAGTTATGCTTCCAGTTGGTTTCTCAGTTTCTCCAAACGCGCCTGCCAATCCTCGTTGCTGTACCGTTCACGGAATGACTCGGCAAATACGGGGAAAGCAAACGGTGTAAGCTGGCTGGGCCGCTGCACGACGATGCGGTGGGTGCTGATGCGCTTAAATGCATGCAGCATGCGCGATGCTTCCAGCTGAAAGTCATACACTTCATCGTAGGCCTGCCGAAGCAGCAGGTTTCCAGGATCGTATTCCTCAAATACGGAGAAAAACAGTCCAGAATTGGCCTGCAGGTGTTTGGTCTTCATGGGCTTGCCCGGATAACCCTGGAATACAAGGCCGGCGATACCGGCGATATCCCTGAACTTGCGCCGTGCCATCTCCCGGATATTGATACCATCACGGATGTCGTCAAATAGCCTGTCGGTAGAAAAAAGCCCCGCCTCCAACGCTTCGTCCAACGGCAACGGATCGTCACAGAGCAGTTCAAATCCATATTCGTTGCTCGCGATGCTGAATGTCGCTTTCCGGATCCTGCTCAGCCGGTAGGCCACCACGGCGGCCATCCCTTCGTGCACCAGTTTGCCTTCGAAAGGATAGACAAACAGGTGATAGCCATGGCGCGTCCGGATGTATTCCACCAGCAATTCGTATTCCCCCGGCAGGGCCGATACCCGGCGCTGTTCGGCAAACAGAGGTTGCAGGAATTGCAGCTCCGCGGGGAGATTCCGTCCCTTCCGGTGAATTTCGGCGAAGGTATGGCGCAGTGCCGCCCCGAAATTATCCGATATCGGGAACCGCCCACCCATCCACGACGGTACCGCCCCCTTCTTGCCCGCCGCCGGGCGCACAATGGCCTGAATATCCTTTACCCGTATAAGCTCCAGCAGCCGGCCCGAAAACCAGAATGTATCCCCGGGTTGAAGCCGGGAGATAAACCATTCTTCTATGGTGCCGAGGTACTTACCACTCAGGAATTTGACGCGCATCATTGCATCGGATACGATGGCACCCATGCTTAAGCGATGGCGCATCGCTACGCGCCGGCTGGTAACCCGGTAAACCTCGTTTTCCACGACCACTTTATGGAACTCTTCGTAGGTGTCCAGCATACGCCCACCCTGCGTCACCATCAGCAGGCATTCGTCGAATTCTTCCCGGCTGATGGATGAGAAGCAATGTGTGCGTTTTATCTCGTCGAATAACTCATCCGCCCGGAAGCCGTCGGATACAGCCAAGGTGACCATGTATTGCAGCAATACATCGAACGACCGCACATACGGCAGGCGCTGCTCCAGCAGCTGATGGCGCACCGCGTAGCGGATAGCCGCCCCCTCCATGATCTCCAGGGAATGGGTGGGCAGAAAATAAATTTTGCTGGTTTCGCCGGGCCGGTGACCGCTCCTCCCCGCACGTTGCACAAAGCGGGCCACACCCTTGGGTGATCCGATTTGTACTACACAGTCCACCGGGCGGAAATCCACGCCCAGATCCAGGCTGCTCGTACACACCACCGCTTTGAGTATCCCCCAGTGCAGCGCATCTTCGACCCAAAGGCGCAACTCGTCGCTCAGCGAGCCGTGGTGGATAGCCAACGCACCAGCCAGATGCGGGGCTGCATCCAGCAGCCGGTGATACCAGATTTCGGCCTGCGAACGGGTATTGGTAAACAACAGGGTTGATTGATGGGCTTCGATAATGGGCAAGACATTTCCGATCATACAGGTGCCCAAATGGCCCGCCCATGGAAACCGTTCCAGTACATCCGGAAGTAAGGTTTCCATATGGATATCCTTTTTCAGGTTGGCCTTTACCAAGGTGCCATTTCCCTTATCGCCCAACAAAATTTCCATGGCGTCGTTGAGATTACCGATGGTCGCGGAGATGCCCCAAACCTGAAGATTGGGGCATATCGCACGCAGGCGGCTCAACGCCAGCTCCACCAATACACCCCGTTTACTGCCCATCAATTCGTGCCATTCGTCGATCACCACGAATTCCAGTCCGCCGAAATAGTCACCATACCCCTTGGAAGCCAACAGCAGGTGGACACTTTCCGGTGTGGTGATGAGGGCTTCGGGTGCCGAGGTTTTTTGCCGCTGCCGTTCGGCGGCTTCCGTATCGCCGGTCCGCAAACCAATGCGGTAATCGAGTTCGAGGTCATCGCTCACCATGCGGGTGGCCTGCAGGATTTCGGCCGAAAGTGCCCGGAGCGGTGTGATCCACAGGCAATGGAGATCCTTTTTCCGCCGTTCCAACCGGTAATATCGTTGAAGTATGCCAAACCATAACGCAAACGTCTTCCCATATCCCGTAGGCGCATTCAGTAACCCCGACTTGCCATTCGCGATGGCTGCCCACGTGTCCTGCTGGAAACGGTGGGGCTGCCAACCCTTATTGAAAAACCATGTTTCTGCAAATACGTTCAACGACAAGATAACCTCTTGAACAAAGATAAGGTTTTGCCGGTGAATTTAATGAACATCCAAGTTACCCATTCACCGCGTCGATTAATTGCAGCAGATCCGCCTTGGTATTGGCCTCGTCGGCCTTTTTGTCGCGGCGCCAGCGTAAGATGCGTGGAAAGCGTAGCGCCACGCCCGATTTATGCCTGCTGCTCTGCTGTATGCCTTCAAAGGCAATCTCAAAAACGTGATGGGGGGTCACGCTGCGCACCGGACCGAAGCGATCCACAGTATTCCGTTTGATCCACGCGTCCAGCTCCGCGATTTCCTTGTCGGTGAGTCCCGAATAGGCTTTGGCAAAAGGCACCAACGTGCCCGCGTCATCCCATACGGCAAAAGTGTAATCCGTATACAGGTTTGCCCGCCGCCCGTGGCCACTTTGGGCATAAATGAGCACACCATCGGCCGTTAACGGGTCCGTTTTCCATTTCCACCAATTACCCCGCCGGCGACCGCTGCCGTAAGCACTGTCTTTCCGTTTCAGCATCACCCCTTCACAATGGAAATTACGCGCCTCCCGGCGGAACAACGCTACCTCGCCCCAGTTGTCGAAGGGCATCGTCTCCGACAGCAGCAGTGCAGTATGCCTAAGAGGTGAAGATAACAAAGTTTCCAGCAGATTCCGCCGGTAATGCATCGGCATCTCCCGGATGTCCTCCCCTTTCCACTCCAGCAAGTCGTAACATACCATCACCAGCGGCGCTTCCCTGAGCGATTTCTGGGATAGATTTTTCCGCCCGATGCGCGTCTGCATGACTTGGAAAGACAACGGGCGGTCATCCGACCATGGGATGATCTCACCATCGATGACCGTCCCGTCAGGCAAGGCGTCTGCCAATGGACCAAACTCCGGGAATTTATCTGTGAGCAGGTCTTCTCCCCTGCTCCATACATACAGCTGGCCATTCCGCACGATGAGCTGACCGCGTATGCCGTCCAGTTTTTTCTCGATGTACCAATCGTGTACGTTGCCCAACGATTCCAGTGAACCATCCAGTTGATAAGCCAAGTAAAAGGGATAAGGCTGGAAATCGCGGCTGCCCTGCTCCGGCTCGGCGAACAACGACGCCATGGTTTCCGCCGCGGGAATCCACTTGCCCATCAGCCGGTGTGCCACCGTTGTTTCGTCCATTCCCAGGTGGATGGAAAGCGCCTTAATGACAAGCTGACGGGACACCCCCATGCGGAAATTACCGGTGATCAGCTTGGTAAAAATAAACCGTTCATCCCTGCTCAGGTGTTGCCAGTAACCCGTGATGATTTCCCTTTTCTGTTCGTCAGTCTGTTCCGGTAGTTCCGCCAACTGAACAATTACGTCCGGCAGACGGTAGTCGTGTTCCGAAAGCAAGTTTGGTGGAAGCATCAGCGCAATGGCCTCAGCCAGGTCGCCCACGATGTGATACGATTCTTCAAACAGCCAATCCGGTATCCCGGCGGCTGAGGTTGCCCACGCTTTGAGGTCTGACGTCTTTACCGGGCGCCGTGGCCGGTTGCCGATCAGCAGTGCGATGGCGTACAGGCTGCTCCGGTCATCACTGTCTGCAAGGTAACGTACAATGGCGGCGACCTTTTCGTTCGTTTTTGTCGTCTGATCAATGGCGACAAACAATTCGGCGAACCGTTTCATAGGTCATCCTCCATTACCTCCGCGCCCTGCAAGTGCACCTCGTGCGCCTGCAGGTCTTTATGTTCACGCAGCCATCGCGCAAAGGGTGCTTCATAGCCATGGGTTACATAGACCGTTTCGGCAGCGGTGGCGGACACGGCTTGATTCAGCTGTTCCCAGTCGGCATGGTCTGACAGTACAAAACCACGGTCCACACCCCGTCGCCTACGGGCACCCCGAAGCTGCATCCAGCCACTGCACGATGCAATCCGGTACGGCGAGAATCTTCTCAACCAGGGAGAACCCAGGGCAGAAGGCGGAGCCACAACGATGGTACCTTTCAAGCTGCTGCGATCGGTTTCAGTGGCAATGCGTTCGCCCGGAAATTGATAGCCCATTCCCTCCAGCGCTGCATTCACATTGGCAACGGCACCGTGTAGAAAAACCCGTCCCGTTTCAGTCTCCAGGTGTTGCAGGATGGTTTGTGATTTGCCCAACGCATAGGCTAATAGGACCGTGTTAAAACCTTCCGCGGCATTTTGCGCCCACCATCGGTTAATTTCTGAAAAAACAAGGACGGGATCCGGAAAACGGTATACGGGCAGTGCAAACGTAGACTCCGTGACGAAATGGTGACAGCGCAGTGCTTCAAATGGAACACTGACTCCATCATGAACCAGCTTATAGTCACCTGAAACTACCCATACCGCCCCTTTGTATTCCAACCTCACCTGGGCAGAACCAATGATATGCCCGGCAGGATGCAAGCTGATGCGCACGCCATTCCTATGTACCGCTTCCCCATATTCCAATCCCTGGATGGCGATGTCCGCTCCCAGTCTCAATCGCAGCACAGGGACGGTGTGAATATGGCAAAGATACTTCCCCATTCCCCACCGGGCGTGATCGCTGTGGCCATGGGTCACAATAGCATTCTGCACAGGTTCCCACGGATCGATGTATACATCGGCCCTGGGGCAATAAATTCCTTGCTTGGTGAATTTCAGCATTGTTCCCTCTTAAACAAAAAATGCGCATCTTGGTTTCCGCATTTTATTATTATGTTTGGATGATGGAAGAACATATTTTTTACGAAGGACAGATTATTTGGGCACAGATTGATGCCAACCGGCACCTACGCCATTCGGCATATGCCGACCTGTGTGCGCAGGCGAGGAGCAACATGCTGAAAGAAATGGGGCTCTCTTTGGATAAAATTGCTGAAATCAACATCGGACCGGTACTCTTCCGCGAAGAATTGGTCTATCTACGCGAAATACACCTCAACGATTTTGTCAAGGTGACGGTCGTGATGACCCGGTATAACACGGTAAATTCCCGTTTTTCGTTCCGGCATGAGATTTACCGGTCGGACGGCACCAAATGTGCGGTTGTAACCGTAGACGGAGCCTGGATGGATATCGAGAAACGCAAGTTAACGGTCTTACCCGCGGAATGGCAATCCATTGTTTCCCACCTACCCAAAAGTGACGACTTCGAGGAAATCAATGGCTAAACAAAAAAGCCCGCAAGGCTTTGTAGCCTTACGGGCTGAAAGTTACCCTTCCATTATCCTACGCACAAAACCTGTTTACTGTACCTCAATTAAACGGGAAGCGACCTTTGCTTCTTCCTTCTTGCCAACGGAAACTTTCAGTACGCCGTCTTTGTAGTTGGCATTGATGCTGCTGTGGTCAATGCTATCCGGCAAGGTAAACGAGCGTGTAAACGATGAATAACTGTATTCACGTTTACTGTATTTTTTACCTTCATCGGTATTTTCAACTTTTTTCTCTCCGGAGATGGTCAGCACATCACCGTCCACATTGATCTTGAAATCCCCTTTTTCCAATCCAGGTGCTGCCAGTTCGATGTGATAGGCATCACTGGTTTCCGCTACATTCACCGCGGGTACACGGGAGATAAACCGGTCCGACAAAAATGAGTCGTTAAAAATAGGGCTGAAAAAGTCATTTACCCAGTTGTCTACCCCTCTGTTTTTGTTTCCTTGAAATTTTACCAATGTCATTTTATAATCCTCCTATAATTTTTAAATCAACTTTGGTAAGTGGTTTCCAAAATATATACCAATGGAGAAAAAAATTGTTTTAATGACTTTTTGGCATTTAAACTCAAAAAACAAATGACATATTGTCTTAATTATCGTTTCCAGCACAAGGACACGGCAGCATTTGCACGGTCACCACCAAAAGGAGGATGTTTCTTACAGATGCTTATTTCGATTTCCGACACAAACGGAAAATCGGCCTGAATACGGGTTAGGATGGACTCGGCTACGGTTTCCAACAGCTTTCGCGGCTGCTGCATTTCTGTTCTGGCAAGATCATACAGCACCTCATAATTGACCGTATCATGCAATTCATCCCCGGCATCCCGAGGTTTGTCGAATTTCACACACATATCCACCGTAAATTCGTTGCCGAGCACCTGCTCTTCCGGATAGTAGCCGTGAAAAGCAAAGAAGCGTAAATCAGCAAGCGCCACTGTTTGCCTGATATTTCCCATGCACGCAAACCTACACCAAAACCGTTGCCTTTGCAAATCCGATCAATAGCTCCCACCGCTATACCAGATTAAACGCCTGCGCGAATCTGATGAGATCATAGTGTGTTTTGGCCCCTAATTTTTTCTTGATATTTCTCCGGTGGGTTTTGAGTGTCTTATCTGAAATGAAGAACTGGCCGCATATTTTTTCGGCGGTGTCTCCGGCTGCAATGTATTTCAACAGCTGTTTTTCCCGCTTCGTAAGCGACGCGAACCGTTGATAATTATCTTTCAGCATCAGATTTTCGGCCATCAGACGTTCTGCCTTTTCAGCAAGATGGTGATTGGGATCCAGTTGCAGCGCAAATGTCAGTGAAAGTAACGGATTCCCTTCTTCATCGTAAACAAAGGGGCGTGATGCACTTAAATACCATTCAAACCCGCCATCCTCAGCCGTCGTTACCTGTTGGAAAAATGAAAACCACTGGGCCGGTTGTTTCGGATCCCGCAGGGCAGCCATACATTTGGGCACATAAAACTCAACGTCTGCAGTGTTAAAAAAATTCGCATAGTAATTTCCCCCCATCTGCCTCACATCCTTTAACGTTACCCCCAATTGCTGGGTTCCTTTTGGCGATAGGTATACAACGGAAAAGTCCCGTACATCATGGATAATAAAAACAGGCAACTCGTCAGCCAATGCATTCAATTCAGCTATCTTTCGCATAGCGATCTGATATACTCCATTGCTGCAATTGAAATCGGCAGGTAAAAAGTCGTTCATCGGTCTATGTGTAAGCAATTCGGTCCAATGATAGCAAAAGATACTCACTTTTGAGTATTTTTTAATTTGGAACTCAATTGTTTTGATGGGAAACGGGCATTAAACTCAACTAAAACCATTTTTTATACCTATACTTGTATGCCAACTGGCACGAATAGATGAGCCCATTCTGCGCGACCGATAATTACTTATTGAACGAATTGATCAGCATGCTTCCAGGTGGGTAATCGTTATGAGTTAGTCTAACAATTAAAATAGCAATATGAATATTAAATCGTTTATTTCAGCTGGGGTAGTCACGTTACTGGTGATTCCAGCTCTTGCACAACAAAACAAAATGAAGCCTGAAGAAACAGAAGTTTGGGAACCGGAACCACGGATGGTAACCACAGCCCCGGATAAAGCACCTTCAGATGCCATCGTGCTGTTTGACGGCACATCGCTGGATCAGTGGGTGAGTGAAAAGGATGGTTCCTCTCCTGCTGAATGGGAAGTGGCCGATGGTGCGTTTACGGTAGCCCCGGGTAAAGGTGGAATACAGACCAAGCAGAAATTTTCGGATTACCAATTGCACGTGGAATGGAAAAGCCCTACCAAGATCGTCGGCGAAGGACAAGGCAGAGGCAACAGCGGTATCTTTATGCAGGGGTTGTATGAAGTACAGGTATTGGACAGCTACAACAACCGCACGTATTCTAACGGTCAGGCAGCCAGCCTCTATAAACAACGCATCCCGTTGGTAAATGCAACCAAAGCTCCCGGCGAATGGCAAACGTATGACATCATCTGGACGGCTCCCCGGTTCAATGCAGATGGTATCTTGATCAGCAAAGCTCGGGTAACTATTCTGCACAATGGCGTGTTAGTACAAAATAACGTCGAACTGGACGGGCCGACCGAATTCATCGGAATTCCGAAATACAAAGCCCATGGACCCGGACCGATCGCGTTGCAGGACCATGGAAATCCGGTCAGCTTCCGGAACGTCTGGATCAGACCTTTGTAACAATTAATAGTTGATAGTTGATAATTGACAATTAACACCAACGATCACTGTCAATTATCAACTTTCAACTTTCAATTAACACCAACGATCATTGTCAATTATCAACTTTCAACTTTCAATTAACACCAACGATCATTGTCAATTATCAACTTTCAACTTTCAATTAACACC
>Ga0164243_10000231_pt1 | contig 122992 bp, 135 predicted proteins | sample OricompcompostOP_FD_108781 | JGI IMG/M metagenome (GOLD analysis project Ga0164243, IMG submission 108781) | Organic Plus compost microbial communities from Emeryville, California, USA - Original compost - Organic plus compost (OP) | ecosystem: Engineered > Solid waste > Mixed feedstock >...
CAGACAATCGAGCTCCGGCGCTTGCAGCACCGCAAACTCGCCGCTTAACATCAACCAAAGATCGAGGCCGACACTCCGCTAAATCAAGCAGCCATCAGCGCCAAATGTTCTGACGACGGACATTCGCTCCGTAGCGGCCGCGATTTTCGATCAAGGCGAGAAGCCGGTTGCCGAAATCAATACAGTCGAACCGTGGGATCAATCCTGATCCCGGCGCCGGTCACGGCGGCGATAAAGGCTGTACTGACCTTTTCGGGAGTGGAGGCGCCCGCCTTGACGCGTGAGCAGCAATCAATCGCATCCAACCACGCCGCGCTGCCATATTCTTTGTGATTGGCAAACAGGAAGTCGGCCGCCTGCGACACCGAGGAGATCAGACTGAAGCCCGTCCGATCATCGTAGATCACCAAAGGCATCCTGAAGTTCTGGTTGTTCATCGCGGGCCCGTAGAAATTTCCGACATGCCTACTCTGCAGTTGCAGGACTACCAGCGGACGGCTCAGTGCATTTGGTGCCTGAGCTTCGTTTCAGCCGCCCTGCGACGCGAACCGTCGGTATAGCCCTGCCTTCGGCGTCGCGCCTCGTCGGGTCGCGCATCCAATTTTGCGGATCTGAAACGTGTCGCCACAACGGGCGATCTTCCCAGCAGCATGTCGTAGAATTTCGTTACGGCGAGCCGACAATCGAGATAGGTGGAGGGCATTTCAATATCCTTCTCTGTTGGAATTCGGCATCTGTCCTGCCCCGTTTTCGCGTTTGCGCCCGGTCGATCCGGCTAGGCGCGCCTGCGCCTGACCGGCCGCTTCAGGGCGGGCGGCGTGTTCGTGTTTGTTGCCTCGCTGGCAAGCCGTGCCAGCCTCAGCCGCTCGGTCTTCTGTTCCCGTACGGCCGCCTCGCCGTCGGTGATTTGCCGGGCTGCCCTGGTGGTGGCATCCTGCTTTGTTTCGATGGCGGTCGGCTTGGGCTTGAATATCCCTTGCGGCATTTCAGGGTGTCGCATGTGCGGATCTCCACTCATGAAAAGAAAAAAGGCCGGGACTTGCCCGACCTCTCTCATCTGCGCTCTGCGGCCAGTGCCAGTACATCCGTGGTCAAAGGCCGGCGCAATAGCTTATGCAGCCTGCAGGTTCTCGGCCGCGCTCTTGCCGTTGCGGTTGTCCTTCACGAGGTCGAAGCTGAGCTTCTGGCCCTCGACGAGCGAGCGCATGCCGGCTCGTTCTACCGCCGAAATGTGGACGAACACGTCCGGTTGGCCGTTGCCGAGCTCGATGAAGCCGAAGCCTTTGGTCGCATTGAAGAACTTCACGGTTCCAGTATTCATGACGATTTCCTTTCAATCATCCATGGAAAATTGCTTGCCGCGCAGGATGCACGACAAACGATTCAGATCGATTTTGAGAGGAGAAGATCGCCGAAAACGCGGTTCGCGTCAGAAACAAAGTTCGACAGCCAAGATCGATACCCAGAACATAGACCGATACAGTGTTCGAAACAAGGCATGGCCCGGATTATTCCTGGAGGGCCAGGACGGGTAATCTTGCGGAGACGCTGCCGGCACCGCCGATCACGGGAGTTTTACAGCCGACGGCGACCGGGGCGGCGCCAGCTTGGAGCACCCGCGCGGAACCAATTGTCATGCCCGCTCTTTCTGTGCTGCCAATTCCGGCGCGGAGGATCACCATGAAAACGCTCGCCGACATCTTCGAGCACACGCTTCAGGACGTCTATTACGCCGAAAACGCGATCACCAAGGCATTGCCAAAGTGGCCAAGGCCGCGAAGGATGCCAAATTGAAGAAGGCGGCGGAGGATCACCTCGAGGAAACGAAAGGGCAGATCAAGAAACTCGATCAGGTGTTCAAGTCGATCGGCAAGAAGGCTTCCGGCGAGAAGTGCGACGCCATCGAGGGCCTCATCAAGGAGGCCGACGGCTTGATGGAGGAAGCATCCGGCACTGCTCTCGACGCCGGCCTGCTGGCCGCCTGCCAGGCTGTCGAGCACTACGAGATTTCCCGATACGGTTCCCTGCGGGAATGGGCCAAGGACCTTGGACACGATGAGGCGCACAAGCTGCTCAGCGAGATTCTCGACCAGGAGAAGGCCACCAACAACAAACTCACCAACCTCGCGGTGACGTCGGTCAACAAGGCGGCTTGACCGCGGACGGGCGCCGGCTGCGAGTTCCGGGCGAATCGTCGAATTGCCTCGCTATCCCCGCGGCAATGCCCTATGGACGGCAATGCAAAATCCCAAATTCGCTCAGCCGGTCACCGTTCGGGCCGACGCGCAGGGCGCCGAGACGATCATTTCCGACGTATACGAATGTTCGTCGTTCCTGCTCCGGGGCTGGTCGGGCAAGCGGGGACCGGCACATCGCGCGGCCCTCCAGGCCTGCCACGACGCCAGTGCGGACAAGAAGCCTATATCAACCGTTCGGCGGGCGTTTGCCTTGGCTGCACGCGAAGCAGGTATTCTCGTCGGCCAGTGAAGGGTTCGCTCCCGAGGACGATCACCTCCTCCGCCGCGCCTTTGCTGCGGCTTCCGGTTTGATCCTGATGCGTAGCATTCCGCCTTCGGGATGGTCGATCTCGAAGGCGTTGGTCTTGCGCACCAGGTCGCTCAGCTTGCGGAAACCAAAGGTACGGGGATCGAAGTCGGAAGCCAAATTGGCAAGCTGGGTACCGACCGCCCCGAGCGGCACCCACCCGTCCTCACTCTCCATTTGCGCGATGATCTTGCGGATGATCGGCACGGCCGCAGTGGGCGGCTGCAACGGCTTCCAGGCCGGCGCAGCTTCCGGTTCGTTCGCGGCAGCGGACGGCAACAGGTTCTCGGTATAGACGAACCGGCGGCAAGCCTGGCGAAAGCTTTCGGGCGTCTTCTGCTCGCCGAACCCGAACACGTCGGTGCCCTGCTCACGGATTCGGGCGGCCAGTCGGGTGAAATCGCTGTCGGAGGAAACCAGGCAGAAGCCGTCGAACCGGCCGCTGTGGAGAAGATCCATTGCGTCAATGACAAGGGTGATATCCGAGGCGTTCTTGCCTGTAGTGTAGGCGAACTGCTGCTGGGGAATGATCGCGTGCCTCGACAGGACGTCGGCCCAGGCCTTCGAACGGGCGCTGGAAAAGTCGCCATAAATCCGGCGGACGCTGGCCTCGCCGATCTTGGCGATCTCCTCGAACAGGCCATCGGCGATCTTGGCCGAGGCGTTGTCGGCGTCGATCAGAACCGCGAGACGCGGTGAGCGGGATTCGGACGGCATCGCGTTTTCCTTCAAACTGTTTTCTGCTCGAAACCGACCATCTTTTGTCATCGGTGCCGCTTCGGTTCCGGCTACGCATACTCGACACCCCCCGATAGCAGCATTGAACATGGCAATGACAATGATGTGCGCGTCGGCCTCGATATCCTCGCGGGCCTCTGCAATGCCAAAATATGTCGTGGACGGTTTCGACGAAATAGTCAGCGCCGTGCTTTACGACCTGAAATTCCTGCTCTCGATGTCGATGATCTCGCCGCAGTTCTGGCATTCCATCTGGGTGTGGACACGAATCCAACCGACGCGTGTTCTGGCCTTGTGGTGGCACCGCGGACATTCCACGTCGATCTCGAAATCATCCGTCTCGCGCTTTGTCATCGCAGCCCAAGTCCATTCTGCACCGGGTCAGCTTTCGTCGACAGCCGCCTTTTGCGCCTCGTCCTGATCCGTGAGGGAGGGTTTTTCTTTTACTGCCTTCGCGGCCAGCTTCGCTTCTTTCCTGGCCGCCTTTGCTTTGTCTCGTTGACTGCGTTCGTATCGATAATTCGGCTTCATCGCCATTCGAGCGCTCCGTCTGGGTGAATGGTATACTTCAATAGGGAGATGCCCGAGACGGTGGATTTCATTGCCGCCAGCGCTGGCTCATGCCGTCAGACATCAGTGCTGGTGTCAGTAGATCTCAACCGTGCGATCGTAACTGATACCCGCATCCGTTAGCGCCGCAAGGAATGCGGTACTCGTATCATCGACGCCACAGTCTTCAGCGCAGCACTCCATCGCGTCGGTCCAAGCCAGGCTGTCGTTTCCGGGCCAATGGTCAAACAGGAAATCCGAAGCCTGCTGGACGGACTCGATGAGCGTGAAACCTACCGGGCCGGCTATATAGACAACGACCGGGGATCGAAATTTTCTTGTAGCCATCGCGCACACTACGCCCCATCGCGCGCAAAGGCGAGAGCGGTGATGGAAACCTGTCCGTCAGGACTTCGTTCGACGTCGGCTCACTTCGGACCCCGACAGCGCTGCCGTGTTGTCAATGCGCGTGACCCGGCATCGGCCCCGAGGTCGGCATAACGAACCGGAACATGGTTTTGGAAATATCCGAAATTGCCTCGATGGTGCCTCCATGCGCTTTAGCGATTTGGGACGCAATATAGAGGCCCAAGCCCAATCCCACCCTGCTCGCCCCGGCCTCTCCGCGGTAGAATGGCTGGAACAGCCTTTCCATCGTGGCGGGCGGGATCGGATCGCCTTCGTTCGCAACCGACAGCCTGAACTTTCCGTCTTCTATGTCGCCTTGGATCCTGACTGCGGCATCGGCCGAGCCATGTGTCAAGGCATTTCCCAGAAGGTTGGAAAGCAATTGCCCCAAGCGGCCAGGATCGCAGTCCAGCATAATCCCAGTTTCGATCGAAGTAACGATTTCCCGATCCGGATGCGCCATCCTTAGCTCGTCGACGACTTGAGCAAACACTGGACCGAGCGCCACAGATCGCTCGATCTGGAGCATGAGGCCGCCACCGAGCCGTGTGCGGGTGAGGTCGAGCACATTGTCGATGAGCACCTGCATGCGCCTGATGCTGCGCTGCATCAAATCGAGCAACTCCGGCGTAGCCGCCTCCTGGCCCTTGCGAAGCATGATACTTACGCCGGCGTTTATGCTGGCGAGCGGGTTGCGCAGATCATGGCCGAGCACTGCAATGAACTGTTCTCTCAATTCCGAAGCTTCGCGCTCGGCAAGTAGACCCTCTTCGGCCACTGTTCGAGCCTGGACCAGGTCTCGCTCGTAGCGCCGCCGCTGCGTTGCCTGGAAGATGGTGAGCCGCGTGAAGAGCAAATCACCTTTAGCGTCGTGGCGCTGGATCGCATTGGCCAGCACGGCGAGCTTCGCGCCATCCTTCCTGACCAGATCGAGGGCGACCTCGTTGAAGAATCCCTGCATGCGGATCAGCGGCGCGAAGTGCGTCTCATAGAAGATCGATCCGGCTACGTCCAACAGGTCACGCAGCCGCTTTCCGAGGAGCTCTTCCCGAGTGAAGCCTGTCCAGTCCGAAAACGTCAGGTTCGACCTGACGATACGGCCGTCGACCCCGAGCGAAATGTACCCGCAGGGCGCGTTTTCGTAGAGGTCTTCGAGATCCTCCGCCACGCCGCTTCCGGCCATCAGACGAACGCTCGGATGGCTGCGATCACCTCACGGGGAGCGCTGAGATTGGGACAATGCCCGGTAGCGTTCAGGATCACCAGTTCGCTGTCGGGTATGTGGCGATGGACATATTCGCCGACTTCTTCGGACGCGATGATGTCCTCCTTGCTTTGCAGGATTAAGGTGCGCGCCGGCACCTTCGCCAGATCATTGCGGTTGTCGGAGGTGAACGTCACACGAGCGAACTGCTTTGCAATTGCGGGATCCGTTCGACAAAAGCTGTTGGTCAACTCCTCCCCAAGCTCGGGCCGGTCAGGATTGCCTATGATCGCAGGCGCCATGGACGCAGACCATCCCATGTGGTTGTCGTCGAGTGAGTCAAGAAGTTCGTCGATCTGCGGTGCGGTGAAGCCGCCCTTATAGTCACCGTCGTCGATGTAGCGAGGCGACGGTCCGATCATGACGAGGCTGTCGAACAGGCCGGGCGCCTTGATCGAGGCGAGTGCACCGATCATGCCGCTAACGGAATGGCCGACGAAAACGGCGTTCTTCAAATCCAACGTCCTGCCGATCTCCACGACGTCATCGGCATAGCCTTGAAGAGACGCATACTTCGCCGGGTCGTAAGCGCTGAGGTCGGAACACCCGGCTCCGACATGATCGAAAAGGACCGTACGAAAATCCGGCTGGAAGGCAGGCGCCACGAAGCGCCACATGTTCTGATCGCAACCGAAACCATGAGCGAAGATCATGATGCGGGAGCCGTCACCCGCTTCACGAACATTGTTTCGTTCAAGGACCGACATGCGACTTTGTCTCCGGCCGATCGCGCATTCGCCAGCAAGGCAACGTCGGTCTTCGCGTGAATATTCAACTCATAACGGAACCCAAGACGGCTGTCATGGCTTGTTGTGTTGCCGAACTTCTTTCGGCGGCTTCTCCTTGCCAGCGTCGCAGCGGCCTTGGTCTGAGATTGGTCAGACACCCAGGCAGGAAAGGTCAGATGTCCGCCCAAATCGCAGTGCTGGTCGTGGAGGATGAAACGCTCATCCGAATGACATTGTCGACCAACTGGCAGACGAGGGCTATGAGGTCTTCGAGGCGGGTACCGCAGACGATGCGATCGCCATCCTTGAAACAGAGCCTTCCATCCGGCTACTCTTCACCGATATCGATATGCCCGGCACCATGGACGGATTGAAGCTCGCCGCAGCAGTGCGCGACCGCTGGCCGCCGATAAAGATTGTCGTCACCTCCGGTCATCGCAGGATCGAGATTGCCGATATTCCCGACGGCGGCATCTTCCTCTCCAAGCCATATCGGCACGAAGCCGTCAGTGCTTCATTCCGCGAACTGCTGGCAACGAGGTAATCTCTCGGCTCAAGCGAATTTAGATTATAAAAAGGTCGACGCGCGCCACCCCGCGTGCCCTTCGCGCCGACCTCCGCACTACCGATTTCGCGGCGCGCATAACACTAGGTGCGCCATGTTTCGGAATAGCAAGCGTGTTTGTTGACGCGTCTGTTAATGCCTCGGAATGTAGCCGGCGCGTTACGTTGCCTGACCTCGCGCCGGCCGTGCGGTTGCACCGGTGACGGACCGCCGAAAGATGGATTCTTTCGCGAGCCTTGAATTGATGTCAATCAATGTTTTCGGGCGCAAGCGTCCGGACGGCTCCTTGAATGTCCGATACCTAAGCGGCTTTGCGCGTGCCTCACGAAACGAGATGAGACGCTGGCGTTTTTCATCCCAAAGGACGAGCTTCACGCAGCGGAGGCTTTCCAAGATGGTGATGTGGCCGATGCTGCGTAGCTCCGGGTAGTCCCTCAGCACCTCCGGAAGCCGGTAATACGGCACCCTGCTCGAAAGATGGTGGACGTGATGGATGCCGATATTGGCCGTCAGCCATCGCAGGACCAAGGGCAGTTCGTAATATGAGGAGCCGTGCAAGGCGGCGTCCTGGAACTGCCATTGCGGCTTTTGCGACCAGTGCGTTTCCTCGAACTGGTGCTGGACATAGAACAGCCAGATACCTGCCGATCCGGCCAGCACCAAGACCGATAGCTGTACCAATATGAACGAGCTGAAGCCGGTCAACCAGATCAGGCCGGCCGCCAGAATGACGATGGCTAGATTTGTCGCCATGGTCGAGACCCAAGGCTCCATGCCCGAGCGCATCATGCCGAAGGGCAGTCTTTGCTTGAACAGGAAAAGCCAGATCGGGCCGATGCCGAACATTACGAACGGGTCGCGGTAGAGCCTGTAGGCGAGGCGGCGCGATCGCGAGAGGGACCGGTATTCGGCCACGGTCAGGGTCGTGATGTCGCCGACACCGCGCTCGTCCAGATTGCCGGCAGAGGCGTGATGGGCCGCATGCACACGGCGCCAGTAGTCGTAAGGCGTGAACGTCAAGACGCCGATCGCGCGACCGGTCCAGTCATCCGTCTTGCGGTGGGCGAAGAAGGAGCCATGACCACAATCGTGCTGGATCATGAACAGGCGAAGCAGGAAGCCTGCCGCCGGAACAGTCAGCGCCATCCCCCACCAGAAGCCATGATGCACCGCCATCGCGGCAAGCGTCCAAAGCCCGACAAACGGGAAAAGGGTGACCATCAGTTCAAGCAGGCTGCGCCCCCTGTTTGGTTCCCGATAGCCGGCGAGAACCTTGGGCCAGACCCGTTCGCTGCTCTGGAACGAGGAGACGGAGGTGGGAGCATCGGTCAACGACAATAGGCGAGCCTCTATGGGTTTGGAGATTACCTCACGGAAAGGCCTGGCACGCGGAAGCCATGGACGTGCAGAGGAGCAGTCGAACTCCCGTTTTCATACGAGGCGGTTGTCCTCGGCCGTCTGACGAGCGCGCCGGCGCGTGCCGTCGGTCTCGGCTTTCCGGCGCCGTTCGGCAGCCGCCTTGCGGATGGTTTCGAAGCGGTTCTGTTCGTTCGTTTCCGTTGCCGGCTTCGGATCGGCTCTCTTGACAGAGTTGGTCATCGAATGAACTCCCTGTTGCTGGTGCGTGGCGAACGAGATCGCCGGAGATCCATCCGGCGATCGCGGGCTCACCAGAAGGCTATGCGGCGAGAGCCGAGGTGCAGCCCTGGACGCCCAGCCTGTCTGGGCTGGTCTGTCCGGGCATGGTCGCCCAGCCGCCGGCCTCGATGAACTGGCGTTTCGTGTAGCTGTCGCTCAAGGCTTTCAACTGGGTGAGTTTCGCCGCCTTGTCCGGCGCCGCATTGAATCGTTCGACGCATATGGCGGACGCCAGTTCTCCACGCGCGTTGTCGCCTGCTGTCGCCGCCATCGCCTGCGAGGTCCCGCCGGTCACCCAACCGCCCCAGCTGAAGCCGATGACCATCGTGGCGACGATTGCCGCGATGCACGCCCAGACCAGCATGGTCTTCGATGGCTGATAGTCTTCCCAACGCCGCGAGAGGGATCGTTTCGTCGTGCTTTGCATGGCCATGGTATCAATCCTTTCCGATTGAAGTTCCGATTGCCCCCGCCGGCGGCGGAGGGGTGGGCACTGCCTTCGCATGTTGGCTCGGGCGCGACAGCCTGAAACGAAATACGAAATCGGGAGATGCCATCCCTGGCATCCGCGACCGTCGATGCGCCTAGTAGCCCATCCCGCCCATGCCTCCGTTTCCGGCCGCCGAGGCGACGGTATCCTTCGCCGGGATATCGGCGATCATCGCTTCCGCGGTGATCAGCAGGGCGGCGATCGAGCCGGCATCCTGCAAGGCGGTGCGAGCCACCTTGGCTGGGTCGACGATGCCGGCCTTGATCATGTCGACATAGGTTTCCGTCTGCGCGTCGAAGCCCTGGTTGCGATCCTTGCTGTCCGTGAGCCTGCCGACGACAATGGAGGCCTCGACGCCTGCGTTCTCGGCGATCTGGCGGATTGGCGCTTCCAGCGCCCTGAGCACGATCGAGACGCCGGCGGTGATGTCGGAATTGGCGCCCGTCAACGAGGTCAGTGCCGTCCTTGCGCGCAAAAGCGCGACGCCGCCGCCCGGAACGATGCCTTCCTCGACGGCCGCGCGCGTGGCGTTCAGCGCATCGTCGATGCGGTCCTTCTTTTCCTTGACTTCGGTCTCGGTCGCGCCGCCGACGCGGATCACCGCGACGCCGCCGGCGAGCTTGGCCAGCCGCTCCTGCAGCTTTTCCTTGTCGTAGTCCGAGGTCGTTTCCTCGATCTGCACCTTGATCTGTGCGATGCGTGAGGCAATCCCGGCCTTGTCGCCAGCGCCATCGATGATCGTGGTCGTGTCCTTCTCGATCACGACACGTCTGGCGCGTCCGAGCATGTCGAGCGTGACGTTCTCTAGCTTGATGCCAAGATCTTCGGAGATCATCTGGCCGGCGCTCAGCACGGCAATGTCCTCCAGCATGGCCTTGCGGCGGTCGCCGAAGCCCGGCGCCTTGACCGCGGCGACCTTGAGTCCGCCGCGCAGCTTGTTGACGACCAGCGTGGCAAGAGCCTCGCCCTCGACATCTTCCGAGATGATCAGCAGCGGCTTGCCGCTCTGCACGACGGCTTCGAGGATCGGCAGCATGGCCTGCAGGTTGCCGAGCTTCTTCTCGTGGATGAGGACGTAGGGGTCCTCCATCTCCACGCGCATCTTTTCAGCATTGGTAACGAAATAGGGCGAAAGATAGCCGCGGTCGAACTGCATGCCCTCGACGACGTCGAGTTCGGTCTCGGCCGTCTTGGCTTCCTCGACCGTGATGACGCCCTCATTGCCGACCTTGCCCATGGCCTTGGCGATCATTTCACCGACCGATGCGTCGCCATTGGCTGCGATGGTTCCGACCTGGGCGATCTCGCCGGACGATTTGACTTTCTTCGATTGCGCCTGGATTTCCTTGACGACGGCGATCACGCCGAGGTCGATACCACGCTTGAGATCCATCGGGTTCATGCCCGCGGCGACCAACTTTATGCCCTCGCGCAGGATGGAAGCAGCGAGCACGGTCGCGGTGGTGGTGCCGTCGCCGGCCAGATCGTTGGTCTTACTCGCCACCTCACGAACCATCTGCGCGCCCATGTTCTCGAATTTGTCAGCGAGTTCGATCTCCTTGGCAACCGTTACGCCGTCCTTGGTGATGCGCGGCGCGCCATAAGCCTTGTCGATGACGACGTTGCGGCCCTTGGGCCCCAGCGTCACCTTGACGGCATTGTTGAGCAGCTCGACGCCGCGCAGCATCCTGTCGCGGGCATCGGTGGAGAATTTGATTTCCTTGGCAGACATGATGTTCGTCCAGTTCGGTTTAAGAGGAGACTAGGAGGATCGGGCTCAGGCGGCTCTCTTCGCATCCGCTCCGGTCTTTTCGACGATGCCCAGGATATCGGCCTCCTTCATGATCAGGAGGTCCTCGCCGTCCATCCTGACCTCGGTGCCGGACCATTTGCCGAACAGGATAAGATCGCCCGCCTTGACGTCGAGCGGAATCAGCTGGCCGCTTTCGCCCCGGGAACCGGGGCCGACGGCGATCACCTCGCCTTCCTGCGGCTTTTCCTTGGCTGTGTCGGGAATGATGATCCCACCTTTGGATTTCAAATCGCCTTCAGCGCGCCGGATGACGACGCGGTCGTGGAGCGGACGGAATTTCATTGGGATCTTTCTGCGGCAGGCGCGTAGAGCTGCCACGACACCAACATAGGGCGTTTGGCAATCGATTGATAGGAGTGCCAAAATTAATTCTCGCGTATTCAACATATCTCACTGGCTATCTCGTATAATTTACAGAATTATCCCTTTTTGAGGGCCTTACTGTTTGTTTCAAGCGGTTGTTTATTTTATGTAAATTGAAGTTTTTAATTTTTGACCGGAAATAAAAAACTATCCGCGCCTTGTTTGCAACTCAATTGAAGCGCATATAAGAGGCTCGTTGATTTGGCCGATTTGGCTTTTGCGGTGTCAGAGACCCGCCATTCACCACCGGATTCTCGATAGCGGCCCCATCACGCCATCCGGCGCTGAGGCGCTCCGTTTGAACCCTGGAATGAACGCCGGCGCTGACCACGGATGTACTGGCAGCATCGGCATCGTTCCGGTTCGGATGCGAACAATGTGGGAGGCGCCTGTGCGTGCTCCTGCGGAAATCGTAACCATGGCCAGCCGTACCACACAGACCGTCGTTCACTTCTCCGCACCATTCAGGCTGCCTGACTTCGATACGGTGCAACCGGCCGGCGACTATCGCGTCGATCATGATGAGGAAACGATCGACGGCGCCTCTTGGCTTGCGTGGCGACATGTCGGCGCTTTCATCCATTTGCCGGCCATCGGGATGCGGGGACGTACACAGCAGATGGTACCGATCAATCCCGCGGATCTCGACGCCGCACTCGAAAAGGATAAACAACCATGACTTATACAAGTGCCCGGCAACCCGGCGCCCGCCCGATCCGGCCTGCCGTTGCAACCCATCTTTTTGCGGTAGGCCAGGCCGTCCGCCTGCGCGGCAGCTTCGGCACATTTCCCAAGACCGCGGAAATCTACCACATCACGGGCACGCTCCCGCCACGGGGGGATTCGCTGCAATATCGCATCCGCAACGATGACGAACGCCACGAGCGAGTGGCGACACAAGACAGCCTGGAACCGATCCGTCCTTCGCAATCCAACGAAGGCGCAACTCTCATCACAAGGACGTTTGGCCATGGCAAAGGGACAGAAACGCAGCAATCGCGAGATCAGGAAGCCGAAGCAGGAAAAGGCGCCGCCCAAGCCTGAAAGCGGGTCCAGCAATCCGATCAAGATCGTCGCCAATAGCAACGCTTCGCGCGGCAACGGCAAGGGCTGATAATCGCGATGGGGGAGATCGGCGGGCAAGAACGATGAAGATCGTGATCGAGTTCTACAGGACCCGCGATGCCGACGATGCCCATGCCGTCGTCGGTCGTGAAACCTTGGAGGTCGAAGATCTCGACGGCGCCATTGCAGCCGCGCAGTTGCTGGCACGGACCCGCGACATGCCGCAGCGCCCTGACTCGATGATGATCACCGACGCGAGCGGCAAAACGCACTACTCCGGCATCATCGGCTCGGAAACGAAGGACGAAGGAAGGCAATGACCATGAATATGCAGCACCTCAAGGAGACTGAACGGAAGCGAATTGCCGCCGCTATCGACGTCTGGGAAAATGAGGGCGGTGCGCCCGGACAGGATTCCATGCACCATCACTATGGCCGCCGGATCGAAGCCGACCGCTCCTGGACGATCTATCATGTCTTTACCGGCATTCCGGCGCGCTTCGGCGGCGATGCCATGACCGGCCTGAGCCGCATGGACGCAACCAGCGGCATGCTGCGTCTCAACCTGCGCAACGCCGAGCGCCAACGTGAACGCATCGAACTCTCGTCTTTCAAGACAATCCCGAAACCAGCGGAGTTCGGGTTATGACGCTGGCTTTCCCCAACCCAAGCCGTAGCTTCGACGAAGTCCGCAACGCCGTTCGCTTCATCGGCCACGACGGCATGTTCCAGATCCGCTTCTTTGTCGAGGCGGGTGCGCTCACGAAGTCGGTTACTGCCAGACGTGAAGCGGGCGCGCTGGAAGCCAGGTGCCTGACAGCCTTCGACGCCTTGCGCACATCCATCTACGATGTCGCGCGCGAGGCCTATTCCCACGGCCGCCGCGATTCCTACACGCTGACCGCCGCGGATTTTCGGTAACGCCTCACGATGCTGATCCGTTACGGTTATGAGATCACGCTGGCGTGCCAGCAGCCCACCGCGTTGGTCTGTCTGCTATCGGTCCACGAGGATCGCGCGGCCGACATCAGGGTGCCGGAAACGTCCTTCACCAATCCCGACGTACGGGTGTCGACCTATCGCGATCTGTTCGGCAACCGCGGCCGCCGCTCGTCGCGCCGGCGGGCGACCTGACGATGTGGGGCGACGCCACGATCGAGGACGCCGGCAAGCCGGATAGGGTGGCGCTAAATGCCCAAGAGGTGCCCGTACCGAACCTTCCAGACGACAGCCTCGTCTACCTCATGGGCAGCCGCTACTGCGAGACGGATAAGTTGAGCCAGCTCGCCTGGGATATCTTCGGCGCCGTTGCTCCGGGATGGGGCCGCGTGCAGGCGATCTGCGACTTCGTCCACAACCACATCCGCTTCGACTACATGCAGGCCCGCTCGACGCGCACGGCCTTCGAGGCCTATCACGAGCGCGTCGGCGTCTGTCGCGACTTCGCGCACCTTGCCGTCGCGTTCTGCCGCTGCCTCAATATCCCCACCCGCTATGTCAACGGCTATCTCGGCGACATCGGCGTTCCGGTCGTCGACCCGATGGATTTCAGTGCCTGGATCGAAGTCTTCCTGGAAGGCGAATGGCACACATTCGATCCGCGCAACAACACGCCGCGGATCGGCAGGATCGTCATTGCACGAGGCCGCGACGCGGCGGACATTCCGTTGATCAATTCGTTCGGCCCGCATGTCCTGAAGGCGTTTCGGGTCTGGACCTATGAGGTGCCGGAACCGATCGGGTGAAAGGTGTTTCCAGTCAGGCCGTTCAGGCCGTCACGCGTTCCACGACAGTGCGGAACCTTTCCTGCCCAGCGGGCTTGTAAAGCATGCGCCTCACGACACTGTGATTAAATCCAACAAGGCGTTCCAAGGAAACTCCCGTGGCAAAAGAAAAAACGCTGGAAGACCTCTTCCACGACACACTCAAGGATATCTACTACGCGGAACGGAAGATCCTGAAGGCTCTTCCCAAGATGGCGCGTGCCGCATCCTCACCCGATCTCAAGGCGGCCTTCGAGAAGCACAAGGATGAAACCGAGGGCCACGTCGAGCGCTTGCAGCAGGTGTTTGAGCTGATGGGCAAGCGCGCCCAGGGCAAGACCTGCGAGGCCATCGAAGGCATCATCGCCGAGGGCGAGGAAATCATCGAGAGCTTCAAGGGAACACCGGCGATCGATGCCGGTCTCATCTCGTCTGCCCAGGCGGTCGAGCACTACGAGATCACACGCTATGGTACGCTGAAGCGGTGGGCCGAGGTGCTCGGCATGAAGGACGCCGCCAAGCTGCTTGACCAGACGCTTGCCGAAGAATCCAAGACCGACAAGGCGCTTACCGGCCTCGCGGACACATCCGCCAACGAAATGGCCAAGGCCGCCTGATTGCATCACAGCCGCCCGGTTCGCCGCGGCGGCTGGTCTTGTTCAACATTCACTCTTTCGACAGGAGACAACCATGGGACGCGGTATTCTGCTCTGGCTACTCGGAATTCCTATTCCGATCATCATCCTTCTCATGCTGTTCATGCGATAGGGAAGATCATGGCATCAACCATCCTGGCGACAGATGTCGCCGCGCCTGTGGAATCGTCTTCCTCTGCGGTCAGCTGGGGGCCGATCATTGCAGGCGCCTTCGCCGCCTCAACGCTCACCTTCATCCTGATGCTTCTCGGCTCCGGCCTTGGGCTCACCATGGTGTCTCCGTGGTCCACCGCGGGCGCAAGCGTCACAACCTTTGCCGTGTCCACGGCGATCTGGCTGGTGATCGTCCAATGGCTATCGTCGGGCGTCGGCGGTTATCTGACAGGGCGTCTTCGCACCAAATGGGTCGGCGTCCATACGGACGAGACCTTCTTTCGCGATACCGCACATGGCTTCATGGCCTGGGCCTTGGCGACGCTGCTCGTCGTCTTCGTGCTGGGTTCGGCTCTGTCCGCCGCGATCGGCACCGGCGTGCAGGCGGCCTCGACGGTTGCGTCGGGCGCCGCGATGGGCGCTTCCGCCGGTGGCGCTGCCAACGCAGCTAACAGCGGATCCGATGCGGGCTCTTACTTCGTCGACTCGCTGTTCCGCCCGTCTGACCCTTCACGGCTGGCGGCGTCTGGCGCCGAAGGCGATGCGGCCGCAGCCGCCCAGGCGTCGCGTATCCTGATCGCGAGCGCGGCATCCGGCGAGGTCTCGGCCGAGGACAAGACATATCTCGGCCAGCTCGTGGCGGCACGCACCGGTCTGTCGCAAGCAGATGCCACCGCCCGGGTCGATGCCGTCCTTGCGCAGGTCGACGCGGCCAAGGTCAAGGCGCAAGAGGCGGCCGATACGGCTCGCAAGGCCGGTGCCACCTTTGCCCTGATCGGGGCGCTGTCCCTGATCATCGGCGCGTTCATCGCCAGCGCCGCGGCCGTCTTGGGCGGCAGGCAGCGTGATGATGATGAGGTCGCCTACCTGACCTCGCGTTAGTTGCGTCGCCCGGAGCCGGCTCCATGATCGGCTCCGGGCTTCGAACATCCATGCACCGACCGGCGAGCGGAACGCTTCCGCCGCCGATGCAGCCTGGTGGTCCCGGGCCGTTCCTCATTTATGCGGCAACCCGACATGCAACGTAAACTGGACCTGCGAACAGGCAGCCCCGTGTGGGAGGCCTATCGCGCTCCTCGGGTACCGACGCAGAAGCTCACGCAGGACGTCCGGTGCGACGTCCTCGTCGTCGGTCTTGGTATCAGCGGTGCGATGCTGGCGGAGGCGCTGACCGCTGAGGGCCTTTCCGTCGTCGGCGTGGATCGACGCGGGGCAATACTGGGCTCGACTGCCGCAACCACCGCCTTGGTGCAGTTCGAGATCGATCAACCGCTTTCCGAACTCGGCCGCAAGATCGGTGTTTCCGATGCCGAACAGGCATGGCGGCGCTCGCGATTGGCCGTGACCAACCTGCGGGGTCGCATCGACGAGCTTGGCATCAGCTGCGATATAGCTGCAAGACAATCCCTCTACCTCGCAGGCAACGCCCTTGATCCGGGTGAGTTGCGCAAGGAGGCCGAGGCCCGGCGTAGCGCGGGCATCCGCGCCGCCTATCTGACGCCTGCGGTCCTGGAGGAGAAATTCGACATAGCCCGCAAGGGCGCGATCCTCAGCCACGACAACATCGCTCTCGACCCGAGAAAGCTGACCGCAGGATTTCTAGGCAGGGCTCTTGAGAGGAAGGCCCGCTTCTATACGCCGGTGGAGGTTACCGCACTTGCTGGCGGAACGAACGGGGTAACGGCCGAAACGAAGGGTGGTCCCACGATCACCGCCAGGCAGGTCGTGCTGGCCACCGGTTATGAATTGCTCGATATCGTTCCCGCCGACACCCATTCCATCATTTCCACCTATGCGATTGCGACGAAGCCGCAAAAGAGCCGGCTATGGCCGGGCCCGGCTTTCATCTGGGAGGCTTCCGACCCCTATCTCTATATGCGCGCAACCGCCGATGGGCGCGTGATCTGCGGCGGGGAGGACGAGGATTTCGCCGACGAGGAGACCCGGGACGAGTTGCTTGCCGCAAAGACTCGAACGATTGCGACCAAGTTGAAGCGCCTGTTTCCCGATCTGGACACGACGGTCGAGTTCGCCTGGACCGGATGCTTCGGAACCACCACCACCGGATTGCCGTATATCGGCGAGTTGCCACGCCATCCCGGGATTTTTGCCGTTCTCGGCTATGGTGGCAACGGCATAACGTTTTCGCAGATCGCATCGGAAATCGTGGCGACGACAATTGCCGGCCGCGAAGATACTGACGCGAAACTCTTCGCTTTTGGCCGGACGAACATGGTGCGAAAGCTGGTGGATCTGACGGGTAAGCTACTCCCCTGAACTCGGTGCAGCCGCGTCCTGGACGCACTGCTGAGCGGCTCGCGACCCATATAGCTCAATCCGCGAGGGGCGCATTCCCTCCCCGCCGGCGTCGACTGCGCATCCTGATCTTTCTCCATGGCCTTGTTATTGTGCATTGCAGCAACGATATTGCTGCGAGTGCGTTATGACGGCTGCCGTCCAATTCCGGGCGTCACAACCAGGACGGCCCAATTGCGAAAAATCTCCGATACGATCGCGCGCCTGAGCGCGTTGCGCACGCAACACTCCGCGCATGCCGCGGACCATGGAGGGCGAGACCGTCTCCAGGCTCTGACCGACTTCGGTTCCAATCCGGGGGCGTTGAAAGGCAGAGTCCACCTTCCGCCCGACTTGCCCAAGAATGCGCCCCTCGTCGTCGTCCTCCACGGCTGCACTCAGAATGCCGCCGGATACGCCCATCACTCCGGATGGTCGCAACTTGCCGACGAAGCCGGCTTTGCCCTTCTTTTTCCCGAGCAGCAACGTGCCAACAATCCGAACCTTTGCTTCAACTGGTTTGAGCCTGCCGATACCCGACGCGATATGGGCGAGGCGCTTTCGATACGGCAGATGATCGAGGCGATGGTTCTCACGCACGGCCTCGATCGAAAGCGCATCTTCATCACGGGTCTCTCGGCCGGCGGCGCAAAGGCGGCGGCCATGCTGGCGAGCTATCCTGAGGTCTTTGCGGGCGGCGCCATCATTGCGGGTCTGCCCTACGGCAGCGCAACGACGATTCCGCAGGCGTTCGACCGCATGCGCGGCCACGGCGGCCCGTCGGAGAAGGAACTGCAACGGATCCTTCGCGGCGCCTCGAACCATCCAGGACCATGGCCGCGGATTTCGATCTGGCAGGGCACGGCCGACCAAACGGTCGCGCCGTCCAACGCGGACGCCGTCGCAGCACAGTGGCTGGGCGTTCATGGACTTGACAGGAAGATAGCGACGCGTTCGGAAGCGGACGGCAGACTTGCGAAGCGGGTCTGGCGGAATGTTACGGGCGAGGCGGTGGTCGAAGTCAACATAATAGCCGGGATGGGTCACGGCGCGCCGGTCGGCGACGGCCTCGGCGCTGCCGGCCCTTTCATGCTCGATGCCGGCATCTCGTCCACGCGCGAGATCGCGCGCTTCTGGGGCATCGATACGACGCGGGCAAAGGATGCGGCCAGATCGAAACCCAAGAGGTTGGCCCACGAAGGGACGCCTTCCGGCTCGCCGTCGCCGGCCATGGAAAAGGTGGCGGCGAAGCGCCCGGCCCATCCAGATGACGACCTGTCCAAGCCTCCGCCAGAGCCGGGCGGCATACAGACCGTCATTGAGGATGCCCTCCGAGCGGCGGGCCTGATGCGCTAGATTGGAAGGACGCGGCGACAAAATCTGGCACAGCGGCTGCGGCGGCTTCGATTTCCTGGAGCCGCCCCGCCCTTCACTGGCTTTTCTGCCGGGCCGCCTCGGCTTCATGCACCTCTATGGTGTAGAGTAGTTCGCCATTTTCGCCAAGCACGCGCACCAGCCAGCCGGAGAGATAGTCGTCCGCCCCCGGTTCCAGGTCGGCCAGAAGATCGATCGCGCTCCGGACCGCCTCCTCGCGCGCCGCCTCCAGGCTCGGCATTCGCGCCGGAGGAACCTGCCGGCTTCCCTTGCCGTCGCGGTACTCGAAAATGTAGAGGCCGCCATACTCGTCATTTGCCGCCGTGACGGCGACTTCGTCAAAATTGCCGTTGCTTTCGGCGTCGTAGTCATTGTCCGCCAGACCGAAGTTCGCGGTCTGGACCAGGATCGCTCTGGCCTGGTCGACAGCTGCGTCATCGGTTCCCCGCTCGACCTGGGCCATGTCGACGGTGACACAGTCACCGCCTTCGCCACAAAACAGGACCCGCAGGATCGGCTCTCCGGAAAGCGCGGTTGCCTCGGCGACCTCGGTTCGAATGATCTGCATGAGAAACTCCCGTCTTCGCCAGGTTGGATCGGCTACAGTTTGACCGCCGTCTCCCGGCTCCAGAGACGGAGCTTGCGGCAGGATTCGATGAAGTCGGCGATTGCCTTGGGATCGTCCAGACCGATCAGGCCCTCGTCGGCGTCCGGATCGACGCCCGCCTTTTGCAGCAGCGGGACGGCGCCGGAGGTGAAGCCGATGAACTTGCAATGGGCGAATGCGTCGGCAACAAAATCGCGCGCGGCGGCCTCGCCCGTCAGGCGTTCCGCACCCTCCTCGGAAAGGACCAGCGCCACGGCGTCGAACAAAACCGACGGCCCGCCGTCGATCATGTGCCGGCCCTCGATCCAGCTTCCGTCGGCCGCCTCGACGCCGCCGACCTTCGGCGCGACGACCTCCATCACCGCGCCTTCCTTCTCGATCGCGGCTTGAAGCTTTCTGAGCAGCACGGCATCGGCACCCGGACCGACGAGCACGCCGACTTTGCGACCAGCAAAGCTTCCTGGCCCGTTTTCGAGAATGCTGAGTGCGGGTGACGGTTCGAGATCGTCCCTGGGCGCGACGGCGGCGTCGGCCGCCTTTGGGAGTTGCTTGAGGCCAAGCTTGTCGGCAACGGTCTCGGCCAGTCCCTCGTCGATGTTCAGAAGATGCGATACCATGCGCTCGCGGATCACCGGTGTCTCGACCTTGGAAAGCTCGAAGGTCAGCGCCATGGCGATGTGGCGCTGCTCCGGCGGGGTCTGGCTGTTGAAAAACAGGCGTGCCTGGCTGTAGTGGTCGGCGAAACTTTCCGCGCGCAGCCGGACTTTCTGGCCTTCTTCCGCTTCGGCGAAGGAGCGAAAGCCCTGCTGCGGCGATTCCCTTGGGCCGTCGCCGAAGGAATTCGGCTCGTAGTTCACGCGGCCGACCGGGTTGCGCATCGCCATATGGCCGTCCTGCTGGAAATGATGGAACGGGCATTTGGGAGCATTGATCGGGATATGCGTGAAGTTGGGGCCACCAAGCCGTTTCAACTGCGTATCGAGATAGGAGAAGTTGCGGCCCTGTAGCAGCGGATCGTTGGAGAAATCGACGCCGGGCGGGACGTTCTGCGTCATGAACGCGACCTGCTCGGTTTCGGCGAAGAAGTTGTCCGGCATGCGGTCGAGGACCAGGCGTCCGACCGGGACTGGTTCCAAGATTTCTTCAGGGATGATCTTGGTGGCGTCCAGTACGTCAAAATCGAAGCTGTCCGCAAAGTTCTGGTCAAACAGCTGGACCTGCAACTCCCACTCGGGGAAATTGCCCGACTGGATCGCCTGCCAGAGGTCGCGGCGATGAAAGTCGGGATCGGCGCCGTTGATCTTCACCGCCTCGTTCCAGACCACCGACTGAAGTCCGAATTTCGGTTTCCAGTGGAACTTGACGAAGGTCGACTCGTCCTTGGCGTTCACGAAGCGGAAGGTGTGGACACCAAACCCTTCCATGAAGCGAAACGAACGCGGGATCGCCCTGTCGGACATGATCCACATGATCATGTGCATCGACTCGGGCGTCAGCGATATGAAGTCCCAGAAGTTGTCGTGCGCCGACTGGGCCTGCGGAAAGGCCCGATCGGGCTCTTCCTTTACGGCATGAACCAGGTCGGGAAAGCGGATGGCGTCCTGGATGAAGAACACGGGCATGTTGTTGCCGACGATGTCCCAGTTGCCTTCCTTGGTATAGAGCTTGACGGCGAACCCGCGCACGTCGCGCGCCAGATCGAACGAGCCCTTCGATCCGGCGACCGTCGAGAAGCGCACGAAGGCCGGCGTCTTCTCGCCGGCCCGCTGGAAAATGTCCGCGCGGGTGTATTTGGCCAGAGAGTCGTACGTCTCGAAATAACCGTGCGCGCCATAGCCGCGCGCATGCACCACGCGCTCGGGAATGCGCTCGTGGTCGAAATGGAAGATCTTCTCGCGGAAGTGGAAATCTTCGATCAGCGCGGGACCGCGCTCGCCGATCTTCAGCGTGTTGTGATCGTCCGAAACGGGGCCGCCTTGCGCGGTCGTCAGGATCTGGCCGTCGCCCTCGGCGATCTGATGGAGTTCGCCGCCTTCCTCGCGTTCGAGCGTCTGGTCATGGATCGTCGCAGGCTTGCCCTGCGAACGGGTCGAGGTCTTGGCCATAGCGGTTCCTTCAGGAGAGATTTGCGCACATGCATGTGCATATCTTCCACAATGCGACGAAGAGGGTCCGGTTCCGCGAAGGCACATAAATGCAAGACAAGCGGCAAGCCAGCTCATGGGTGGCGTCAATAGGGAGTGGGAGTTGGCTAACGGTGCGAGCCTGTTTGAGCTCCACTGTCCGTGATGAAGCAGCATCCCCCAATTGGTGACAGATGCTCAGATTTCAATTTGGCGAGTGCTTCCCGTTGGTATACTCGCTCTGGCGAAGCGGCGAGACGGGTGCATCGGTCGATGGGGTAGCCATGGCGAGTTCCTCTCGTTGAAGGGAACTCCATGGCCAGATCGCTGCCTTCACTCGCTCAAGGCAAATGCCAGTTGCCTAGCCTCAGAATGAGGCACCCCTCCCGCGAAGCGGGTTCGTGCACGGTGGCGCGTAGCGGTCGTTCAAAGCCCCATATCCCAAGTCTGCACAGGGCAAAATCGACCAATCGACCGGAAGCGATTCGAACTTTTTTCACCGCCGAACGCCGCCGTTTCTACGCTTTTTCGTCCGTTGGTTGTTCCCGCTCTTTGTGCAGGCGTAGACTTGGTGGCTATCGGCGGCTTTAGAGGGCAATCGGCGGTTTTGGCGCGCCGCACCGGGTGATGATGAGAACTATGTCTACTCTATAGCCCTCTAAGACCCCCCTTTTACAAAAATCGAGGCTTTTACTGCCTTGAAGGCTGTCGCTCGGCGATGATCAAACCCTTAGGATTCCCAATGGACCTCCGTCGCAAGGTATTCCCATACAATTGACCTCACGCGCAGACCTTCTGCATCGTCGACCGCGTAACGATAGGTGCCGTCTTGCACGACGACCCAGCCTCCGTCCATGTCTAGGCCGGTGGCAATGCGTGTCGTCATCCGACTGCCTACTTCGGGCCATGCGGCTAGGCCGCCCGCGGCCCGTAGCCCTTCGAATTCCGCGCGTTCGGATTCCGACATGCTTTCCAATGGGCGAGCCCAGACTCGGAGCGGAGCTTCCATCTTCGGCTCGCCGTATTCGAAGTAGGCATGGCCTCGCGCGTTCTTGAGGACCACGCGATCGATGCGTTCCATGTCTGGTTGCCAGACGATGCGCGTTTCCCCTCCCGCCGTCTGAAACTCTCTCTTTGTCCGATCAATCATTGCGCGCAGGGCAGCGCTTTCGGTTAGAGCTCGCGCCGCACTCGCATTCCTTTGTTTTTCGGGATCGGTCGAGCCGGCGAGGACGCAGCTCAAGAAGGTGACGGCATACTGTTCGTCTCGTGAGAAGCCGTTGTTGCAATCACGACAGATCGTGACAACGGGGAGATGATGGGGGCGAGGTTTGATCAGTAAGCTCTTCGTCGGGACATGATCTTCAGTCGTATCGAGTTCAGTGAGCCATCTCGTGCAGTGGATGCACCACGACTTCTGTCGGTCATCTACGAATTCTTCGACTCTCTCCAAAGTATCCTCCTGCGCTCCGAATAGTGTAGCATGATCACCGCTGCGCGGTGGCATGGCGTTTTTTGGGGGCGATCACGATGGAAGACGTGTGGGAAGACTGGAAACTCTACGAGCGCTTGGTCGCTCGATTGATGGCGGACCAGCTCTCGACGGAGTTTTGCGTAACTCCGAACGCTTCGATCCTGGGTGCCATCACAGGTATCAGGCGACAGATCGATGTTCTGATCGAAGCGCGGCACGACACCGATAACAGCCGACGGATCATCGTCGACGCGAAGCGACGGAAGCGCAAGATAGACGTAAAGGACGTAGAGACTTTCCGGGGGATGATGGAAGACGTCGGGGCCACCCATGGCTATCTCGTTTGTCCTCACGGACATACGGCAGCGGCGGAGCGGCGCGCCCAGACCGCGGTGAGCATCCGCCTGTTGCCGCTCGACCGCCTTGAGGATTTCGACCCCAGAACCTGGCCACGCTGCTCTCGCCCCAGATGCAAGAACGGACGCGTTTTCTGGGACGGCTATCCGGAGGTCTCGCTGGGCCTTCTGGCGCCTGACGGCACGCCGAGCCGACGCGCGTTCGTCTATAACGTGGGCAAATGCGATCGCTGCGGAGCCTTTCATGTGTCCTGTGCGACCTGCCGTCAGATCCTCTGTGTTCCCGAGGGCGATGAAACCGACATAGGCCATCAGTGCGCGTGCCGACTGCCGTGGTTCTGGCTCGCGTCGATCGAGGAGGATGAGCGAGGCGCGCAGTCCGCCGAACTTCATCTCATTATGGGCCTTGGCGAGGTCCGGACGGTAAACCGACGATCTCTATCTGCGGCGTGATTTCTCTCCGGCGATGCGCGATGTAGCGGCATGAGCCGGGATGCCGTCACAGACGGTCACTTCAAGGTGTGTTCGAAGAGCGTGGGTTGCTGATCCCCAACTGCGATCGATTGCTTATTGCATTCACTCACGGAATAGCCAAAATAGCTATTTTAAAAGATACGGTGCCGCCATGCGAACGATGTCCGCGAAGGACGCAAAGAACAGTTTCGGAATGCTTCTGGACTATGCGCGTGCTGCGCCGGTTCAGGTTGAGAAGCATGGCAGGCCAGTTGTCGTTGTGATGAGCGTCGAGGAGTTCCAGCGCCTGAATAAGCCGGCTAAGCGGCCAGATGACACAATGGGGAATACGGTGAAGGTCGGTCGTTGAGAATGCTGGAACAGGGGGAGCTTCAGACAAAAAAGGGGTCAGCTTCGGAATCGGCTCCGCACGACTCCGACGCCACAGGCGAGCCGGTTACCGGATACCCTGTCGTAGACGTCTTCGCCGGCCCCGGCGGACTTGGGGAAGGCTTTGCGTCGGCGCTCGACGATAAACAGCGTCGCCGGTTCCGCAGTGTTGTATCGATTGAACGGGATGCATTCTCTCATCAGACACTCCTGCTCCGTCATTTCTTTCGTCACTTTCGTGACGGAGAGGTCCCGGAAGATTATTACGATTTTCTAGCTGGCCGTATTACGGAGGCTGAACTATTCGCTCGGCACCCTGCTGCGCATGCCCATGCCACGCGCAGCGCACTGCGAATCTCGCTTGGCCGCGAAACTCATGCAGAGGTGCGCAGCATCATCCAGGATCGCCTCCAGGCCAACGAGCTATGGGTACTCGTCGGCGGCCCGCCCTGCCAGGCATACTCCTTGGTCGGCCGTTCCCGGATGATGGGACAGCCGGGGTTCGAAAAAGACGAGCGGCACAAGCTCTATCTCGAATATCTGAGGATCATCGCGGATCATCGCCCCCCTGTCTTTGTCATGGAGAATGTGAAGGGGCTCCTTTCAGCGACCATCGAGGGGAAGTCGGCCATTTCCCGTATAGTGCAGGATCTCGCAAAGCCAGCCACCGCAATTCCTGACGCGCCAGCAGACCTTACCTACAAGCTCTACTCGCTTACGCAGGAGGAAACGGCTGAGGGAGAGGTCGATCCGCGGCTGTTTCTGGTCCGAGCCGAGGATCATGGCATTCCGCAGGCGCGACATCGAATGTTCATTGTCGGTATCCGCGGTGACCTGAAGGCTCGACCGGCATTGCTGAAGAAGATGCTCGCGCCGACGCTAAGGGATACAATTGGCTCGCTGCCTGCGATCCGAAGCGGGTTATCGCGGGAAGAGGACAGTCCGACGGCGTGGCTGCGAGAGATCCGCCAGATTTCGAGCATGAACATCCGTCGTGAGCTGAACGGCGCCACATATGCCGGTCCCGTTGCGCGCAGCCTCAAGTTTGAAAATCTCATCGAGATGCAGTCGCCGCGCGCCACTTCTTCGACGCGCTATAGGTTTCGGCGGCCGAACCACGGCGTTCTGCGCAGCCTGTATGATGAACGGTTGCCGGTTCTGACCGCACATGAGGCGCGCAGTCACATGGCGTCCGATCTTCGCCGCTATCTGTATGCTGCGACCTTTGCGCAAGAAACCGGGCGCAGTCCGAAACTTGCGGATTTTCCTGCCAATCTTCTTCCCGACCATCAAAATGTTGAGGAAGGGCGAACTGGGAAAATGTTCTCGGACCGATTCCGGGTGCAGCTTGCCGAGCAAGTGTCGACGACGATTACGTCACACATTTCGAAGGATGGCCATTACTTCATTCACTACGATCCGGCCCAGTGCCGAAGCCTGACTGTGCGCGAAGCTGCGCGCCTTCAGACTTTTCCGGACAATTATCATTTCGCAGGACCACGAACGGCACAATATCACCAGGTCGGCAATGCGGTGCCGCCGCAGTTGGCGAAACAGATTGCGGAAGTTATCGCCCAAGTGCTGGATTCCGTCCGGAGCGGACGATGATGGCAGACACGCTGACGAGCGAACGCAGAAGCTGGAACATGTCAAGGATCAGAGGCCGGGACACCGGCCCTGAACTGGTGCTGCGTTCGCTGCTGCACCGCGCGGGATTCCGCTTCCGGCTCCACGCGAAGCAGCTTCCCGGCCGCCCTGACATCATTCTCCCCAGATATCGGACTGCGATCTTCGTTCACGGCTGCTTCTGGCATCGGCATCCTGGCTGCCGGAATGCAACCACGCCCTCGACGCGCCGGGAATTCTGGCAGGCGAAGTTCGATGGCAATGTCAGCCGCGACGCTCGCAATCAGGCAGAGCTCGAAGCTGCCGGTTGGACCGTCCTGACCGTTTGGGAATGCGAGCTTAAGGCGGATGCGGAAGGTGTTGCTCGTCGTTTGGCGAGCGATCTGCGGAAGGACGATTGATGGCGCGCGCCCACCATCTTCCGCCGAGCGCCTCCAGCCTGACGGCATCTCTCCGCGATCTCGGCTACTCGCTCGAAACTGCGATTGCCGACCTGATTGACAACAGCATCTCCGCAGACGCAACCGACATCCAAATCTTTTGCGACATGAGCCGAAGCGCTCCGGTCCTCGTCATTATCGATAATGGACGGGGCATGACGGAAGCCGAGGTAATAGCCGCCATGCGCCATGGTGCGGCGGACCCCCGCAAGAAACGGGGGCCGAAGGACTTGGGACGCTTCGGTCTTGGGCTTAAGACTGCGTCCTTCTCCCAATGCCGTCGGCTCACCGTCGTGAGCACCGTGAGCGGCCATCGTGCCGGCGCAGAATGGGATCTCGCCCAGGTCGAGGAGGACGATGACTGGTTCATCGCCGTTCTCGAGCCGGCTGAGATCGCGGCGCAGCCGTTCTTCGAAATGCTGGGCGATACCGGCACGCTGGTCATCTGGCGTGACCTCGACCGACTGTTCGAAGATGAGACCGGGCAGAAGCGGGATGAAATTGTCAACGAGAAGCTGGCCGTCGTCGAACGACACCTATCGCTGGTGTTCCACCGCTTCCTCGCAGGTGAAGTGAAAGGCCGACGGAAACTGGCGATTCGCATTAACGGCCATCTGATCACACCCTTCGATCCCTTCTGCAGGAAGAATACGGCGACACAGATGCTCCCCGAGGAAACCGTCTGGGTCGATGACGTGGCGGTTTCGATGCAGCCTTACATCCTGCCTCACCACAGCAGGCTATCCGCATCGGAGTACGACTATTATCAGGACCGCAGCGACTTCATCTCCAATCAGGGCGCTTACATCTATCGGAACGGACGATTGATGGCGTGGGGTGACTGGTTCCGACTCGTGCCCAAAGGCGAAGCGACGAAGCTCGCTCGGGTCCAGATCGATTTCCCCAACAGCCTCGACGAGGCCTGGACCATCGACATCAAGAAATCGCGCGCTCGCCCCCCGCAGGTCGTGCGGGAGCGCCTTCGCCAGATCATCACTAAGATCACCGCCCGCAGTGTGACCGTGCATCGTGGTAGGGGGCAGAGGCTGTTTCAGGAGAACCAGGCTCCGCTCTGGGAACGCTATGCCGATCACGGCGGCATCCGCTTCTCGATCAATGAACAGCATCCGCTCATCACATCGCTGAACGAGAGGCTTTCGCCTGAGGATACGGTGTCGCTTCGCGTGCTGCTCGATTCGATCGCCGCTGCCCTGCCAGTTGAAATGATCTACTCGGATTACTCGACCCATCCGCGCGAAGTGAGCCAGACAATTGTGGACGAGAACCGGACACTGGACCGGCTGAGGAGCCTCAAACAGGTCCTCTACGGAGACGGCCCGGGCGACCCGAACGCTTTTCTAAATATTGTGCGCTCGACGCACCTCTTCGATGGCCAGATTGAGGCGGCCGAAAAATTCATCAGCGAGGCTTTTGCGTGAGCGCCACCACAATTACGGAAGAACGGAATATTGCCAACGCGCTTATCTCGGGTCTTGCCAATCTGACCGAGACACCGACGCGCGAACAGGTGGAGGAAAAGGCGAAGCAGATCGCCGCAATTTTCGGCTACACCGGCGATCTCCGCAACATCATCACCGAAGCGATGATCTCGGTCGATACGCGCATGGGCGCGGGTGTCTCGCTCGTCGACGTCACCGCGAAGCATGATGATCAGTGGGTCCGCAAACGCGAGGATATCACCTGGACCTATGGCGGCGCCTACGAGAATTTCCTGTTGAAGGACGGTTGGCCGCCCCGGATGGTGCAGTCACTGAGCGACGTTACCAGCCGCATCCTGGGGCATCTGCAAGACCCCCACAGCGAGGGCACGACCTGGAACCGCCGCGGGCTGGTCATCGGACATGTCCAGTCCGGCAAGACGGCCAACTACACCGGCCTGATCGCCCGCGCCGCCGATGCCGGCTACAAGTTCATCATCGTCATTGCCGGTATTCACAACAACCTGCGCAAGCAGACCCAGGAGCGCATCGATGAAGCCTTCATCGGGCGGTCCAGCGACCCCGAGGACCGTCGCTCCATCGGCGTCGGCCTCGACCCCGGCTATCCTCATCCTGCAACGCTCACCAACATCAACGAGGATTTCAACAAGAACACCGCGGCAAAGAGCGGCTGGAAAATCAACGATTTCTCAAAGCCGATAATCCTCATCATCAAGAAGAATGTCACAACGCTGACGGCCCTCCACAAGTGGCTGAAGGCGCTTAACGCCGAAGGCGACGGCCGGATTTCCGACGTGCCGATGCTGCTGATCGACGACGAGGCCGACAATGCCTCGATCAACACCAACAAGGAGGATCTCGACCCGACCCGTACGAACGCCATGATCCGGCGCATCCTCGGGCTGTTCGCGAAATCCTGCTACGTCGGCTACACGGCGACTCCGTTCGCCAACATCTTTATCAATCCCGATGCCTATGACGATGACGTGCGCGAGGAGCTGTTCCCGCGCGACTTCATCTACTGCCTCGACGCGCCGACGACCTATTTCGGTGCGGAGAAGGTCTTCCTCGACGACGAGACCAGCCAGTCGATCGTGAAGCCGATCGACGACTGCGAGGACTTCCTCCCTTACAGGCATAAACGTGACGACCCCGTCCCGGAGCTGCCGCCCAGCCTCTACCACGCCCTCGACGAGTTCATCGTCGCGCGTGCCATCCGCAACCTGCGCGGGCAGACCGGCAAGCATTGTTCGATGATGATCAACGTGTCGCGTTTCGTGCCGGTGCAGCAGGCCGTGCGCGATTTCCTCAGCCTGCGCGAGAAGAAGATCAGGGAGGCGGTCCGGACCAACTATCTGATGCCGGAATCTGTCTCCTCGGCGAATGTGTACATGCAGGGTCTGAAACAGGCGTTCGACGCCGAATATGCTGATGCGGGCTTCACTTGGTCCGAGGTAAAGGCGACGCTCAATAGCGTGTTCGATCACCTCCATCTCTACGTCATCAACAGTAAGAGCGACGAGGTGCTCGATTACACCCGGTACGAGAAGGAGGGCGTCGGTCTGACCGCGATTGCCGTCGGCGGGCTCAGCCTGTCACGCGGCCTGACCATCGAAGGTCTGACCGTCAGCTACATGTATCGCAACACCAAGATGTACGACACGCTCATGCAGATGGGCCGTTGGTTCGGCTACCGTCCGGGCTTCGAGGACCTCTGCCGCGTCCACCTCTCGCGCGACTCCATCAATTGGTACTCGCATATTGCCGAGGCCGCTGAGGAACTCACCCAGCAAGTCAAGCGGATGCGGCGCGACGGACTTAGCCCGAAGGATTTCGGTCTGTATGTCCGTTCGCACCCGGACAGCCTGCTGATCACCGCCACCAATAAGATGCGGTCCGGCCAGGAGGTCACGGTCGAACAGAGCTTCAGCGGGCGGTTGCGGGAGAGCTACGTCGTCTCGACCGATCCGGAGGTGAACGCTCGGAACTTCGAGCTTATCGCCGAGCACTGGCGCGGCGGCTTCGGAGGGCATCCGGAGGAGGCCACCGAAAAGGGCGTCATCTTCCGCGACGTTCCGATTGCGGTCGTCGAGGATTTCCTGACCCGGTTCGAGTGTCACTCGACCTTCACTGGCATAAAATCGGACGTGGTGAACTACCTCGAACGGATCGCGGAAAAGCGTCCGCTGACCGACGTGCTGCTAATCTCTCCCTCGGGCGTTCCCGGCGAGAAACCCTTTACCCTGAGAAACCAGGTGCGCGTCGTCGGCAAGGATCAGCCGAACGGAACCGCGTGGCGCTTGAACAAGGATCGCGTCGCCTCCCGCGGCGACGAGAAGCTCGGGCTCGACGATGCACAGCGGGAGGAAGCGGAGGCGCTAGCCGGCGATGAGGATGGAACCGGAGCGGTGTCCGACACGCATTATCGGATGGTCCGGAACAGACCGCTCCTCATGATCCACAGCCTCGAACCCAGGGACGAGTCTGTGACGGGGCCGATCGCCGCTTTTGGCGTGAGCTTTCCCTACGGAGACTATTCGACCACCATCAACGTGGTCGTGAATAAAGTCTGGCTCCAGCAGATGCAGGGCTATGGCGATGACCCGGACGAGGAGGAAGACTACGATGTCTGAGTCCTCGCCTTGGGACGACATCGCGGTTCCCGGCGCGGACTTCAACGTCCGCCAGGTGCCTGGCGAAACCGCCGTGCCTTGCTTCTGGGGACGGGACACGACTGGCGCCTGCCTGTTCATTGTGGAGCTTCAGGGCGACCACACCGACCAATTCCGGAAGAATGCGGTCACGGTGCATGGCATTGACGTCGATCTTCGCGGAGGCGAATCGGGACGGCAGCGCCTTGTCCTCACCCTTGAGAAACAGGTCGATCGCGATCTTTTCGAGGGCCTCTGCCTCACGCTCGCATCCGCGCTGGAGCGCGCGACCGACTCCGCCAGTACGCTCGCAGTCGCGCTGGCCCATATCCGGCGCTGGAAAACCTTTCTGTCCGGTCGCAGCCAACACCTGTCGGCCGAGGAGGTCCGCGGGCTCTTCGCCGAACTCACCTTTCTTCTGGAACTGATCGAGCGGCCGGCTTCCACCACCGCAGTCGTCGAGGCCTGGCTCGGCCCGGAAAAGTCGCATCAGGATTTCATCTTCGGCAACACGGCGGTGGAGATCAAATCGCTCTCAGGCACCGAGCGCAGCACAGTCCGCATTTCTTCAGAGGATCAGCTCGAATCGCTCAATGATGAACTGTTTCTGCGCATCTACAGGCTGAGCAATCTGCCTGACGCTACGGGCGCACGATCGCTCAACGAGATCGTCGGCGCCGTGCAGACGCAGCTCGCGGAAGCGGAAGCCGTCGAGGCATTCGATCGAAAGCTGGTCGCGCACGGATATGCGCCATTACCCGACTACGACGGACCGCGCTTCGTCGTCAGCGATGTGCACAGCTATCGCGTCGGCGACGGTTTTCCTCGGCTCATGCGGTCGCAACTGCCAACCGGCATCGACAGAGTCGCATATGATATCCGGCTGGAAGCCATTGCGCCCTACGAATGCGACAACGAGGAAGCCTTCGGGGGGAACTGATGGAACAGACGGTCGAGGAGTTCTTTCACGACTTCCGTCAGGAGACGCTGGCCGACGCCGAAGCCAACAGTACCTATCAGCTTGAAGCCTTCATGGAGGCGGTCTCCACCGAGCTGATCGAAACCGGCTTCATCGAGGGATTCGAGCACTGCCACTACCGCGCTCCGCGCGGCATGCGCGTCGATGGCTATTGGTTCAATGACGAGGGCGCACTCGACATCTTCGTGGCTGACTTCGACTGCCGCCGTGAACTGGAAACCCTTACCCGAACCGACGTGGATGCGGCCTTCAAGAGGGTCGTCAACTTTTTCGAGGCAAGCCTTCAGCGCACACTGGAGCCCGATGTGACCACACCGGAATACGGTCTCGTCCGGCAGATCGCCGACCGCCGCGCAATGCTCCGCCAGGTCAATTTCTACCTGACCTCCGAGCGGCTGCTCAGCGACCGCTTCCAGGCGTTTCCGGATGGCGAGGTGGGTGGTATCCGTGCCACCTACCACATCTGGGACATGGCGCGGTTCCAGCGCCAGCGCAGCTCGCGCGGCCACAAGGAGCCGCTCAATATCGATTTTGTGGAGCTGTTCGGGAACGGCATCAACTGCCTGCCCGCCAATCTCGGCTCGGACTCTTATCAATCCTACCTGATCGTTATGCCGGCGAATATCCTCGCCGCGCTCTACGACAGATACAGCGCCCGCCTGCTGGAGCAGAATGTGCGGACGTTCCTCCAGGCCCGCGCGCAGGTGAACAAGGGCATCCGAGCAACCATTCTCAATGAACCGCAGATGTTCTTCGCCTATAACAACGGCATCACCGCGACGGCGCAGGAGGTCGAGACGCGGATGACCGATACCGGGCTCCAGATCGTCCGCATGACTGATCTTCAGATTGTGAACGGCGGCCAGACAACAGCCTCACTCTTCCACACCCAGCGCCGCGACAAGGCCGACCTGTCGGGCATCTTCGTCCAGATGAAGCTGTCAGTGATCGACAGCGAGCAGAGCGAGATGGTCGTTCCCCGTATTTCGGAATATGCCAACACTCAGAACCGGGTGAACGCGGCCGACTTCTTCTCCAATCACCCCTTCCACGTCCGAATGGCCGAATTCTCGCGCCGCATCTGGGCTCCCGCTCAGCAGGGCGCGCAGCGCGAGACCAAATGGTTCTACGAGCGGGCGCGCGGTCAGTATGTGGATGCGCAGTCGAAGCTGACGGCCAGCGAACAGAAGCGCTTCCGGGCGGAATATCCCAAGACGCAGATGCTCACAAAGACCGATCTCGCCAAGTTCGAGAACGTCTTCGACGATCACCCCCGATGGGTGAACCTTGGCAGCCAGAAGAACTTCGCCCGTTATGCCCTCAGGATCGGTAAGGAATGGGAAAAATCGTCGGACGCCTTCAACGAATTGTATTTCCGTCGGGCGATTGCGCGGGGCATTCTGTTTCGCGCCACTGAGAAGCTCGTTTCCGCGCAATCCTGGTACAATGGCGGCTACCGCGCAAACATTGTAGCCTACACGCTTTCTATGCTCGGAGAGATCACGAAGCGTCGGAAAACAACGGCGGATTATCAAAGAATATGGGCCGCTCAAGGGGTGGACGAAGTGCTTTCACAGGCGCTGGTTACCATCGCGACGGCCGTGAACGAGGACATCATCCGCCCGCCACAGGGCATCTCGAACATCTCCGAATGGTGCAAGAGAGAGGGTTGCTGGACACGGTTGTTCGAACAGGCCGACGACATCGCCAAGCTTCTGCCCGAGGAGTTCTGGGCCGCACTCGCGTCCGTCGAGGATAACCAGCACGAAGCGAAGACTGCACGGCAGACTCAGAAAATCGACAACGGGATCGAGGTGCAGAAGCAGGTTTTCGAAGTGCCGACGGCACATTGGTCCCTCATTCTGAAGGAAGGCACAAGCCGTCGGCTTTTGACGCCGAAGGAGATGGGTATACTCAAGATTGCGGAGCAGATGCCCACAAAGATCCCTACGGAAAAGCAGAGTGCTGTCCTTATGGAAATCCTCGGCAAGGCTCAGCATGAGGGGATACTCTAACCAGCAAACGACATCTTGGGGTGCAAACAGAGAAGCGGCTATTTGTGATGAAATGTGGAATTCTGGTCATAGGCTCACTTCTCTGGGACTCTGAGACAGACGGGCGGGTAAACTGGCGAAACACGCACCTGGACATTGGCAGGCGTATGCCGGTGAAAGCGCCGATATATTATGGCCGTAAATCGCGTTCGCGCGGGAATACCTTTACGATGACCCTTCGATCGGACGATCCTTCCGGCGTGGCGATTCTGGTGCCCTGTCAGCTTGAGATCGAAACGATCGATGACTTGGTGGTCGAGGCTGGTGCGCTATGGAAGGCCGAGGCGCCCACATCTGCGCCCGGCGCGATCGGAAGCGGTTGGGGATGTGTGGGTGCACTACTCGGGAGCGACAGAGCTAGAAAATCATTGGCCGCTCTCTGGAGTAATCATTTCCGGGAAGTAGGCGCAAAAGGTCTTTCGATCGTGAAACCTGACGGGCATCTGGATATCGGATGGCCAAGCGGTGCGGCCGGCGAAGTGCTGGATATCGACATCATCCTGGCAACCGCGACGGTTCCAGACGCTCGGCTGCCTACAGTAGATGCCGTTGCCGATGCGTGGATAGACCAAGATGGCGGTCATGAGCGCTATTTCCTAGAAAATGTGCGCCACGGTATCCGCACCGAAGCCGATCTCGAAATCTGGAGCCACGTCGAAAGGGCGGCGCCATACTGGTTAACTACTGATGCATATAGCGATGTCATCACGATGTTGCGTAGCGAAACGCTGGAAACTTAACGCCTTTCAGAAAGCGCCTTTCGTCTCGACCACCCCCTCTACGGGGATGTACCTCAACGTCCTGCTATAGTGATCCTCTGCAGCCATCGCCGCTCGACAGTTAGGCATCCGCGGAGACATTCGCCGCTCTTCACTAAACGCCTGTCTACATCTACCGCTCTGGCCCGCCGCGCGATAGCCTGAGGAAACCGGCACGCCGGCTACCGTTGTCCCAGATTCCGATACCATTTCCGCTCGGGCGGCGTCTTGGACGTGTCATCGTACCGAAAGCATTCGGCGAGATCGTCCACGGATTGCAGCACGCCGAGCAGCACATGGGCGTTGATCGGTGTACCGCCGCCCGTCTCATAGTGACTGACGTAGTTCGCGATAATCGCAGGCACATGCTGGTTACGGAAATCCGTCTTCTGCTGCGCACTCAGCACGAGCTTGCCGGCGCCATCGAAAAGGTCGATGGCCGATGTGATGGCATCGAGGGCATTTCCGACGGTCTTGTTGTCGCTCCGGATGGCATAGTCGGGCGGCACGGGAATCTTCAGCTTCGAGATAATCTGCGACAGCTTGAACTCCAGGTACTGCCGCACGAACGGCTGGCCGATGTCCACCTGACCGGCCTGAAGATGCGTCGTCGCGAGATTCTTGAGCCGGTTCGCATCGAGCTGGCTGGCGTACACGTTTCCCGTCGGGGCGGCGCCTTGCAGGCGCTGGTGGTGCCAGCCCACCTGTTCGCTTGTGAATCGGCGTGCAAAATTGACCCCCTAAGCCAGGGAATCGGCGTCCAATTTTGCCCCCCCCTGATGCTTTGATTTGCGACCATCAGCTCGTCGTGGCGAGCGGATGGTGTGGGGATGAAGTCGGTGGATACGATTGCCCGGGTTCGGCGCGCATTCCATGTGCAAGGATGGTCGCTCAAGCGGATTTGCCGCGAGTTGCATGTGTCGCGGAACACCGTCCGCAAGATTCTCAGATCCAATGAGACATCGTTTTCCTACGAACGCGAGCGGCAGCCCAAGCCGAAGATCGGACCGTGGCAGGATCAGCTTGACGGGTTTTTGAATGGCAACCGTGGCAAGGCGGCGCGCGAGCAACTGACACTGATCCGGATTTACGAAGAGCTTTGCAGTCTCGGCTACGAGGGTGGCTATGACGCCGTCCGCCGCTACGCGAAGAGCTGGGCAAAGGCGCAGGGGTCGGCGACGGCGGACGCCTATGTGCCGCTGTTCTTCGCGCCGGGCGAGGCCTACCAGTTCGACTGGAGCCACGAGATCGTCCTGATCAACGGCGTGACGGTGACCGTGAAGGTCGCTCATGTCCGGCTCTGCCACAGCCGCATGATGTTCGTCAGGGCCTATCCGCGCGAGACGCAGGAGATGGTGTTCGACGCCCACGACAGGGCCTTTGCCTTCTTCGGCGGCGCCTGCACGCGCGGCATCTACGACAACATGAAGACGGCGGTGGAAACGATCTTTGTTGGCAAGGACCGCCAATACAATCGCCGCCTCCTGCAGATGTGCAGTCACTATCTGGTGCAGCCGGTCGCCTGCACGCCAGCGTCCGGCTGGGAGAAGGGTCAGGTCGAGAACCAGGTCGGGCTGGTGCGCGAGCGCTTCTTCACGCCCAGGCTGCGCTTCAAGACCTATGAGGAGCTGAACGCCTGGCTGCAGGACAAGTGCGTCGCCTATGCCAAGGCGCACCGTCACGTCGAGCAATCGGAACGAACGATCTGGAACGTGTTCGAGGAAGAGCGCGGCAAGCTGGTCGAATATCGAGGCCCCTTCGACGGATTCCACACGGTGCCGGCCTCGGTGTCGAAGACCTGCACGGTTCGCTTCGACACCAACAAATACTCGGTGCTGTCGACGGCGGTCGGCCGCCCGGTCGAGATCCATGCCTATGCCGACAGGATCGTCATCCGCCAGGACGGCGTGGTCGTCGCCGAGCATGCCCGCTCCTTCGGGCGCAACGAGACGATCTACGATCCCTGGCATTACGTCCCTGTGCTTGCCCGCAAGCCCGGTGCACTGCGCAACGGCGCGCCATTCCGGGACTGGGCTCTGCCACCAGCGATGGAGCGTATCCGACGCCGATTAAAAGCGGCGCATGACGGCGATCGGCAGATGGTGTCGATCCTGGCCACGGTGTTGACCGACGGCATCGATGCCGTGGAGGCTGCCTGCCAGGAAGCGCTCGATCAGAATGTCTGCTCATGCGCCGTCATCATCAACATCCTGGCGCGGCGGCGTGATCCGGCGCCGGCCGTGACCATCCTCACCCCGGACGCACTTCGCCTGCAGCATGAGCCGCAGGCCGACTGCGCCCGCTACGACAGCCTCAGGAGGGCAAGCTGATGGAACGCACCCAGGTTCTGGAACTGATGGGAACGCTGAAGCTCTATGGCATGCGCGGCGCCTATGACGAGGTCATGGCGACAGGCATCAAGCGCCAGCACGAGCCGCCGAGGATCGTCGGCGATCTGCTGTCGGCCGAGATCGCCGAGAAGCAGGCGCGCTCCATCAAATACCAGCTCACCGTCGCCAAGCTGCCGATCGCCAAGGACATCGATGAGTTCGACTTTGACGGCACGCCGGTCAACGAGGTGCTGGTCCGGGACCTTGCCAACGGCACCTTCGTCGCCGACCAGCGCAATGCCGTGCTCATCGGCGGCACCGGAACCGGCAAGTCGCATCTGGCAATCGCCATTGCCCGCGCCCTGATCCGCAACGGTTCACGTGGCCGCTTCTTCAACGTCGTCGATCTCGTCAACCGGCTCGAGACCGAGCACCGCGGTGGCAAGCAGGGCCGTGTCGCCGACTACCTCACCCGGCTCGACTTCGTCGTGCTCGATGAACTCGGCTATCTGCCCTTTGCCCAGGCCGGCGGGCAATTGCTCTTCCACCTGATCAGCAGGCTCTATGAACGGACCTCAATCATCGTCACCACCAACCTGGCGTTCGGAGAATGGCCCGCCGTCTTCGGCGACGCCAAGATGACGACAGCGCTGCTCGACCGTCTCACCCATCATTGCGAGATCATCGAGACCGGAAACGAATCCTGGCGCTTCAAGAACCGCGCCTGATCACCCCATCAAACTGCCAAGCGCCATCCGCGTTCGCCCGGGCTGCGCAACCCTGACCAGCTCCGCCCGGGCGAACCCTGACCGCCGCGCATTACATAAGGGGGTCAAAATTGGACGCCGATCGAGGGTCAGTTTTGGAAGCCGTTTGACAATCTCGAAGGGCAAGGGCGGCTCCATGCACATGTTCGCGCCCGAAAAGGGATTCTTCGGCGGACACGGCATCGTCGGCGCACAGGTCTCTATCGGAACGGGCCTCGCGTTCGCCAACAAATATCGCGGCAATGATCGCGTCTGTCTGACCTATTTCGGTGACGGCGCCTCTAACCAGGGGCAGGTCTATGAAAGCTTCAACATGGCAAAGATCTGGGCTTTGCCGGTCGTCTATATCATCGAGAACAACCACTACGGCATGGGAACCAGCATCGAGCGCGCTTCGGCCAACCTGAACCTATCGCAGAGGGGCTTGTCGTTCAACATTCCCGGCGAACAGGTCGATGCCATGGATGTTCGAGCCGTGCGCGCCGCAGGTCTGCGCGCCGTCGAACATGCGCGGGCGGGCAAAGGGCCGTTCATCCTCGAAATGCTGACTTATCGTTATCGCGGGCATTCAATGTCGGACCCGGCGAAGTATCGCTCGCGTGAGGAAGTGCAGAAGGTCAAGAACGAAAACGATCCGATAGACCGTTCGCGCGCTCGTATTCTCGAAGACGGACACGCGACCGAAGACGACCTCAAGCTGATCGAGAAAGAGATCAAGGAAATTGTCGCCGAGGCTGTCAGTTTTGCCAAGACCAGCCCGCTGCCTGATCCGTCGCAGCTCTACACCGACGTCTATGCGTGACGACGTGACGACAGACGCCCAAGCGCCGTCAGCCAGAGAGATTTGCTCCCTGACCATATCCATGGTGCTGATCGTGCTGGGGGCTGTCCTAGGGCTGGACTATTTCCATGGCGTCGGAGCGATAGGTGACGACGTTTTCTATGTAGCGCTGTTTCTCGTCTTCACTGTGCCGATATGCACGATCATGGCCGCCGTCCAAGAACGGCGCGCATATCAACAGTATGTTGGCGCCGGCGGATGACCTCAGCGAATAAGAGGGCGTGAGACAATAGATGAACATGATGGACAGGGCATACCGTCACGGACCCGCCGCGAAGTAGCACTATGCGGAGGCGATCGTTAGCACATCGCCCACCAGATCAACTTCCACAGATATCGGGTGGGCGCATACCGATGGCAGCGTTGATCCAGACACTTGCCGTTGCGGAACATCTCAGCTTCTATCGTGCGGCGCAGGCGCTCGGCACCAGCCAGTCGAGCGTCAGTTCCCGCGTCAAGGCACTGGAACAAGACCTTGGTGTCGTCCTGTTCGACCGCAACACACGCGGCGTCCGGTTGACGGAGGCCGGCCGCCGTTTCGTCGATCAGGTGCATGACGCCATCGGCATTCTCGACCGGGCGGTGAAGACAGCCGGGATGCAGGCGCGCGGCGAGGATGGAGAATTGCACGTCGGCGTTCACGCTCTCACCGCAGGCTGTTTCCTCGACCGGCTGCTCGAGCGGTTCCACGACGAATATCCGGGTATCCGCCTGCATATTACCGAAGGGACCGCACGCGACGCGCAATTCTTGGTGCGCGAAGGCAGACTCGATCTTGCCTTCATGGCTGGCGCGCATGAGCTCTCCGACCTCAATTCCCGCATCATCTGGCGCGACCGTTTGATGGTGGCGCTGCCGGCAAAGCACCCGCAGGCGGCACAGGCAGGTGTCGAGTGGCCGCAACTCGCCGAAGAAACCTTCCTCGTCCGCTACGGCGGCACCGGCCCGCAAGTTTACGACCTGATCGTGACCCGCTCGGCGGGGAAATGGCTGACACCCGCGATCATCCGCGTCGATGTCGGGCGCAGCGCGCTGTTGTCGATGATCGCGGCCGGGCATGGCATCTCGCTCTTTGCCGAGGAAGCCGTGGCGGCGAACATGGCGAATGTCGTTTTCCTCCCGATCACCGACGAACCTGAAACCCTCGCCTATTCGGCGGTCTGGTCGCCTGCCAACCGCAATCCCGCGCTCATAACGCTGCTCGACATTGCAGTGACAATGAATCGGCACGGCTCACGCGCCGAGTCGCAGCTGTAGCTTTCGGCAGAGTGCCGCAATAGCACCATCGCAACCCGTCCTATTTGCCGCCGATAGTAGCCGGTAGCCCTCCCGACCGTCCTTGCCTGTTGCCAGTCGCAAAAGCGCCCATTCTCTGATCGGCTCCGACAATTTTGCCGATTGGAGCTTGTATGCGTGGAGGTCGAATACTTTGGGGTCAGATTGCCGTCGTCTTCGCCATTGTCGTGGTGACGAGCTGGGCGGCGACGCAATGGACAGCATGGCGGCTGGGGTTTCAGCCGCAGCTTGGTAGTCCGTGGTTCGAGATTGCGGGCTGGCCGATCTACCATCCGCCCATCTTCTTCTGGTGGTGGTTTTCTTACGACGCTTATGCGCCCGCGATCTTCACCGAAGGCGCTATCATCGCGGCGTCGGGCGGCATCATCGCCATCATCGCCGCCATCCTCATGTCGATCCTCCGGGCGCGGGAGAACCGCGACGTGGCGACCTACGGTTCGGCGCGATGGGCCGAAGACAAGGAAATCCGCGCCGCTGGCCTGCTCGATCCCGATGGCGTCGTGCTCGGCCGATACGAGCGCGACTATCTGCGCCATGACGGCCCGGAGCATGTGTTGTGCTTCGCCCCGACCAGATCGGGCAAAGGCGTCGGCCTTGTCGTGCCGACCCTGTTGACCTGGCCGGGATCGGCCATCGTTCATGACATCAAGGGCGAGAACTGGACGCTGACCGCAGGTTTCCGGTCAAAGCATGGCCGCGTGCTCCTGTTCGATCCGACCAATGCCGGATCGTCCGCCTACAATCCGCTGCTGGAGGTCCGGCAAGGCGAATGGGAAGTCCGCGACGTGCAGAATATCGCGGATATTCTGGTCGATCCCGAAGGCAGCCTCGACAAGCGCAACCATTGGGAAAAGACATCGCATTCGCTTTTGGTCGGCGCGATCCTCCACGTTCTCTACGCCGAACCCGACAAGACGCTGGCGGGCGTCGCCAACTTCCTGTCCGATCCGCGCCGCCCGGTCGAGGCGACCTTGCGCGCGATGATGGACACGCCGCACCTGGGCGATGCGGGCGTGCATCCCGTCATCGCATCATCAGCGCGCGAACTGCTGAACAAGTCCGATAATGAACGCTCCGGCGTGCTGTCCACCGCCATGTCGTTCCTGGGATTGTATCGTGATCCCGTCGTGGCCCGCGTCACGGCGCGTTGCGACTGGCGCATTGCCGATCTTGTCGGCGGCAAGCGGCCGGTCAGCCTCTACCTTGTCGTGCCGCCGTCCGACATCAACCGCACCAAGCCGCTCATTCGCCTGATCCTCAACCAGATCGGCCGCAGGCTGACCGAGGAACTGACCACATCGGGCAAGCGCCATCGCCTGCTGCTGATGTTGGACGAGTTTCCGGCGCTCGGCCGGCTCGATTTCTTTGAATCCGCGCTCGCCTTCATGGCGGGCTATGGCCTCAAGAGTTTTCTGATCGCGCAGAGCCTCAACCAGATCGAGCGCGCCTATGGCCCAAACAACGCCATTCTCGACAACTGCCATGTTCGCGTGAGCTTCGCCACGAACGACGAGCGCACGGCCAAGCGCGTGTCCGACGCACTCGGCACGGCGACCGAAATGCGCGATTCCACCAACTATGCCGGCCACCGGCTTTCGCCATGGCTGGGGCATCTCATGGTGTCGCGGCAGGAGACGGCGCGGCCCTTGCTGACGCCCGGCGAGATCATGCAGCTTCCGCCGACCGACGAAATCGTCATGGTCGCGGGAACGCCGCCGATCCGCGCCACGAAAGCCCGCTATTTCGAGGACGCGCGCTTGCAGGAGCGTATCCTGACCCCGCCCGCGCTGGCGGCGGCAAGCACCGTCCCGACCGACGATTGGACCGGCCGCGTGGCGGTGGCGGCAGGCCGCACGCCCCCTCCAACCGGCGACGATATGGGCAGCGATCCGGCCAATGCCGGTATCCGCCGTGAGCCGGAATTGCCCGAGCATGAGGAAATCGTCGCGCCGCCGCCATCGCCCGCGCAGGAGTTCGAGCTTCTGGACGAGGAACCCGACGTTGACGCCGCCAAGGCCAGGGCCATGCGCGCCCGGATGCGGATGGCGCGGCAAGTGTCGCTCGACCCCGGCGATGGCATCGAGCTTTGAGGGGGACGCCGATGACCACGCGCACGCGCATGAACGTCTATTTCGATCCGGCCTTGCTGGAAAAGGTCGAGGCGCTGGCGCTACGCCGCAACGTCTCGAAATCCGCCATCGTGGAGGCGGCCGTCGCGTCCTTCCTGTCCGGCGATACGACCGAGCGGATGGAAGCCGCCATGTCGCGCCGCATGGACAAGCTGGGCCGCCAGATCGACACGCTGGACGAAGACCTCGCCGTGCTCGGCGAGGCCGTCTCGCTGTTCGTCCATTTCTGGCTGACCACGACACCGCCGCTGCCGGACTCTGGGAAGGCGGCCGCCCGCGCCAAGGGCAACGAACGATACAAAGGTTTCATGCAGACGCTTGGCAAGCGTTTGGCGACCGGCGACAGGTTCCTCAAAGAATTGTCGCGCGATGTTGAGTCGATTGAAGACGAAGATGATGCGGACGCTTCGGCAACGACTGGCGATCCGGGCTGAATATTCAACCCATCCTATTCGCCGCCGATAGCCGCCGATTACCGCACGCGCTTCGATACTTGTTGAACCGACCCAATTTCAGGCTCTTTTAATCGACCCCGATCCGGGGACCGTCTGTTGCGCGCTCCGAGAAATGCGGGGCCGCAATGTCATCCATTCACGAAAAACCAGAAGCGATTGCGCGCGGCGCGCGGATGCTACGCACCGCGCTCGGCCCGGCCATCGCCCGCTTTCTCGAAGACCCTGCCGTCGTCGAGGTGATGCTAAATCCCGATGGCCGAATCTGGATCGACCGCCTCTCCGAAGGGCTGGCCGATACAGGCGAGATGCTGTCAGCCGCCGATGGCGAGCGCATCGTCCGCCTGGTCGCGCACCATGTTGGCGCGGAAGTCCATGCCCGGTCCCCGCGCGTCTCGGCCGAACTGCCGGAGACGGGCGAACGGTTCGAGGGCCTAATGCCGCCTGTCGTCGCCGCGCCGGCCTTTGCCATCCGCAAGCCCGCCGTCGCCGTCTTTACGCTGCTCGATTATGTCGCCGCCGGCATCATGTCGGCCGAACAGGCGAACATCCTGCGCCGTGCCGTCACTGACCGCGCCAACATCCTCGTCGCAGGCGGCACCTCCACCGGCAAGACCACCCTGACCAACGCGCTGCTCGCCGAAGTGGCGCACACATCGGATCGCGTTGTCATCATCGAGGACACGCGCGAACTGCAATGCGCTGCGCCGAACCTCGTCTCCCTGCGAACGAAGGAAGGCGTCGCCACGCTCTCCGATCTTGTCCGGTCCTCGCTGCGCCTGCGCCCCGACCGCATCCCCATCGGTGAGGTGCGCGGGAGCGAAGCCCTCGACCTGCTCAAAGCTTGGGGCACCGGCCATCCCGGCGGCATCGGCACGATCCACGCCGGGAGCGGCATCGGCGCGCTGCGCCGCCTCGAACAACTCATCCAGGAAGCCGTCGTCACGGTCCCGCGTGCCCTGATCGCCGAGACCATCGACCTCGTTGCTGTCCTCTCCGGTCGCGGCTCCGCGCGCCGGCTCGTCGAACTTGCCCGCGTCGAAGGTCTCGGCCCGGGCGGGGACTACCGCATCACCCAAGCCACCCCCAACAGCACAGGAGACCATTCATGATCCGCACCACAATGCGCGCCCGCCGCGCCCTCGCAACGGTTGCCGCCGTTGCCTACGCTAATCTCGTTCTCGTCCCGGCCGCCCATGCCTCCGGCTCGTCGATGCCGTGGGAAGCCCCGCTGCAAAAAATCCTCGAATCCATCGAGGGGCCGGTCGCCAAGATCGTGGCGGTCATCATCATAATCGCCACCGGCCTCGCGCTGGCGTTCGGCGACACGTCGGGCGGCTTCCGCAAGCTAATCCAGATTGTGTTCGGTCTCAGCATCGCGTTCGCGGCGTCGAGTTTCTTCTTATCGTTCTTCTCGTTCGGCGGCGGGGCGCTCGTCTGATGGCGGTCGCCTTTGAACAACTCGACGCGGTGCCGGGATTCACGATCCCGGTCCACCGGGCGCTGACCGAGCATATTTTGCTCGGCGGCGCACCGCGCTCCATCGCCATTCTCAACGGGACTCTGGCCGGGGCCGTGGGCCTCGGCCTTCGCCTCTGGCTGGTCGGCATCGTCATCTGGGCCATCGGCCATGTCGCTGCGGTCTGGGCCGCGAAGCGCGATCCCCAATTCGTCGAAGTCGGGCGGCGGCATCTGCGCGTCCCCGGTCATCTGTCGGTTTGAGGGAGAGCGTCGCCATGATGAACCTTGCCGAATATCGCCGCACGGCCTCCCGCCTTGCCGATTTCCTGCCCTGGGCCGCATTGGTCGGTCCCGGCATCGTCGTAAACAAGGACGGCTCTTTCCAACGCACCGCGAAGTTTCGTGGTCCTGACCTTGATTCCGCCGTCGCGGCCGAGCTGGTCGCGGTCGCCGGCCGCATCAACAACGCCTTCCGCCGCCTGGGATCGGGTTGGAGCATTTTCGTGGAGGCGCAGCGCAGCGAAGCCGCGACCTATCCCGACAGCACATTCCCCGATCCGGCATCCGGCCTGACCGACGCCGAGCGCAAGGCCGACTTTGAAGAAGCCGGCGCGCATTTCGTGTCCGGCTATTTCCTGACCGTCCTCTATCTGCCACCCGCCGAGGACGCAGCGCGCGCCGAGACATGGCTTTACGAGGGCCGCGAGCAAAGCGGCGTCGATCCCCATGAGGTGATGCGCGGTTTCATCGACCGCACCGACCGCGTGCTGGCGCTGCTCGACGGCTTCATGCCCGAATGTGCGTGGCTCGATGACAGCGAGACGCTGACCTATCTCCATTCGACGGTTTCGGCGAAACGCCACCGCGTCCGCGTGCCGGAAACGCCGATCTATCTCGACGCGCTTCTGGCAGATCAGCCGTTGACCGGCGGGCTGGAACCGCGCCTAGGCGACCAGCACCTCCGCATCCTGACCGTCATCGGCTTCCCGACCGCGACAACGCCGGGGTTGCTCGACGATTTGAACCGGCTGGCTTTCCCGTATCGCTGGAGCACCCGCGCGATCCTGCTCGACAAGACGGACGCCACGAAGCTGCTCACCAAAATCCGCCGCCAGTGGTTCGCCAAGCGCAAGTCCATCGCCGCGATCTTGAAAGAGGTGATGACCAACGAGGCGTCGGCCCTCGTGGACACGGACGCGGCGAACAAAGCAGCCGACGCTGACATGGCCTTGCAGGAGTTGGGGGCGGACGTGGCGGGCATGGCCTATGTCACAGCCACCATAACCGTTTGGGATGCCGATCCCCGCATTGCCGACGAGAAATTGCGCCTTGCCGAGAAGGTGATTCAGGGCCGCGATTTCACGGCGATGGTCGAGACGGTCAACGCCGTGGACGCATGGCTCGGCAGTCTGCCCGGCCATGCCTACGCCAATGTCCGCCAGCCGCCTATCAGCACTTTGAATCTCGCCCACATGATCCCGCTGTCGGCGGTGTGGGCGGGGCCGGAACGGGACGAGCATTTCGGTGCGCCCCCCTTGCTTTACGGCAAGACCGAAGGCTCGACCCCGTTCCGGTTATCCCTTCATGTCGGCGACGTGGGCCACACGCTTGTCGTCGGCCCGACCGGCGCGGGGAAGTCCGTGCTGCTGGCGTTGATGGCGTTGCAGTTCCGCCGTTACCCCGGTTCGCAGGTCTTCGCGTTCGACTTCGGCGGCTCTATCAGGGCCGCCGCGCTCGCCATGGGCGGCGACTGGCACGACCTGGGCGGCGGACTGACCGAAGGCGACGAGTTCTCCGTCTCGCTTCAGCCGCTCGCCTGCATCCATGACACCTATGAGCGTGCCTGGGCCGCCGATTGGCTGGTGGCGATCCTCATGCGCGAAGGCATCGCCATCACGCCGGAGGTGAAGGAGTATATCTGGACGGCGCTCACGTCGCTGGCGTCGGCGCCGGTCGGCGAACGGACCATCACCGGCCTGTCGGTGCTGCTGCAATCCAACGACATCAAGCAGGCGCTTCGACCCTATTGCGTCGGCGGGGCCTATGGCCGACTGCTCGACGCCGAGGCCGAACATCTCGGCACCGCCGACGTGCAGGCGTTCGAGATCGAGGGGCTGGTCGGAACCGGCGCGGCTCCGGCCGTGCTGGCCTACCTGTTCCATCGCATCGGCGACCGGCTCGACGGCCGCCCGACCTTGCTCATCATCGACGAGGGCTGGCTTGCACTCGACGATGAAGGCTTCGCGGGGCAACTCCGCGAATGGCTGAAGACCCTGCGCAAGAAGAACGCCAGCGTCATCTTCGCCACGCAATCGCTGTCCGACATCGACAATTCGGCAATTGCACCAGCCATCATCGAAAGCTGCCCGACGCGGCTCTTGCTCCCGAATGAAAGAGCTATCGAGCCACAGATCACCGCCATCTATCGCCGCTTCGGCCTCAATGACCGGCAGATCGAGATATTGGCGCGGGCGACGCCCAAGCGCGACTACTACTGCCAGTCGCGGCGCGGCAATCGCCTATTCGAGTTGGGCCTGTCGGAAGTCGGCCTCGCGCTCTGCGCCGCATCCTCCAAATCCGACCAATCCCTGATCGCCAGTCTTGTCGCCGAACACGGACGCGCGGGCTTCCTCGCCGCGTGGCTGCGCGCCCGCGACACCGGCTGGGCGGCCGACCTCATCCCGAATTTCCCCGAAGCCGAAAAGGAGTCCTGACCATGATGACCCGTTCTATCCGCTCGCGCGCCGCGTTTCTGGCCGTGACCGTGCTGACCACGCCGCTCGCCATCTCGCCGATGCTGGCAACACCGGCCCATGCGCAATGGACCGTCTTCGATCCGAGCAACTACGCGCAAAACGTCCTGACGGCCGCGCGCAACCTGCAACAGATCAATAATCAGATCACCAGCCTCCAGAACGAGGCAACCATGCTCATCAATCAGGCGAAGAATCTGGCGAGCCTGCCATATTCTTCGCTCCAGCAGCTTCAACAGAACGTCCAGAAGACGCAGCAGCTTTTGAGCCAGGCGCAGGGCATTGCCTTCAATGTCCAGCAGATCGACCAGATGTTTAGTCAGAAATACGCGAACGTCTCCATGTCGGCGACGGACGCGCAGCTTGTCACCGACGCCCGCTCGCGCTGGCAGAACACAGTGGGTGGCTTGCAGGACGCCATGCGCGTGCAGGCCGGGGTGGTCGGCAATATCGACACCAACCGCACGCAGATGTCGAACCTCGTCAGCCAGAGCCAGTCGGCGTCAGGCGCATTGCAGGCGACGCAGGCCGGCAACCAGATTCTCGCCCTCCAGTCGCAACAGCTTTCCGATCTTGTCGCGCTGCTTTCCGCCAACGGCCGCGCGAGCGCGCTGACCGAGGCCGAGCGCGCCGCGGCGGCCGAACAGGGCCGTGAACAGCGCCGCCGCTTCCTCACGCCGGGGTCGGGCTACACGCCCGGTAACGCGCAGATGTTCAACAACGGCAACTGATAACCAGAAGGGGAGCACCGTCATGGACGGCAAGATGCTGGCCCGGCTGGGCGCAATCATATTCGTGGCTGTCGCCACCACGGCAACCGCTATCGAAATGACCCGCAAGCAGGACACGCCGGCATCACCGCCGGCGCGTCTGCAACAGCCCGAACGCGATCCGCTGCGCGAAGGGCAACTCCGGTGCCAGCAACTTGGGGCAACGGCCGCCAGCGACGCGGAGTGCCTGCGCGTGTGGGCCGAGACCCGCGACCGCTTTCTTGGCCACACGCCCGCGCCGGCCTCGCCGGAAGGACAGTGACCCATGGGCGGCGCTGGCGTCATCGACAATTTTCTCGGCACCTTCACCCGCTACATTGACAGCGGGTTCGGTCTTCTTGGTGGCGAGGTGGTATTCATCGCCACCACGCTCATCGTTATCGACGTGACGCTGGCGGCCTTGTTCTGGTCCTGGGCCGCCGATGACGACATCATCGCGCGGTTGGTGAAAAAGACGCTGTTCGTCGGTGTCTTCGCCTATCTCATCGGCAACTGGAACAATCTGGCGAAGATCGTCTTCGACAGTTTCGCCGGGCTGGGCCTGAAGGCATCCGGCACCAGCTTCTCGGCGCAAGACCTGCTTCATCCGGGCAAGGTTGCGCAAACCGGCCTCGACGCCGCCCGGCCGCTGCTCGACGCCATCTCGCCGCTGATGGGCTGGATCTCAGTCTTCGAGAACCTGATCCAGATCGTGTGCCTGCTGTTCGCCTGGGCGCTCGTCATCCTCGCCTTCTTCATCTTGGCGATCCAGCTTTTCATCACGCTGATCGAGTTCAAGCTGTCCACGCTTGCCGGCTTCGTGCTGATCCCGTTCGGCCTGTTCGGCAAGACCGCCTTCATGGCCGAACGTGTGCTCGGCAACGTGATTTCCAGCGGCATCAAAGTTCTGGTGCTCGCCGTCATCGTCGGGATCGGCTCGACGTTGTTTTCCCAATTCACGCAAGGCTTCGGCGGCCAGACACCGAGCATCGACGACGCCATGGCCATCGTGCTCGCCGCACTGTCGCTGGTCGGTCTCGGCATTTTCGGCCCCGGCATCGCCTCCGGCCTTGTCAGCGGTGGCCCGCAGCTTGGCGCGGGCGCAGCCGTAGGCACCGGCCTTGCTGCTGGTGGCATGGTGATGGCGGGCGCTGGCGCTGCCGGCCTTGCCGCAAAAGGCGGGGCCGCCGCGCTGTCCAGCGGAGCCGCTGCCGTGCGCGGCGGCGCGACCGCAGCGGGCGCGGCATCCGCTGCCTATAGTCTCGGTTCGTTCGGCAAGTCTGGCGCATCTGGCGTCGCATCGGGCCTCGCCAGCGTCGGCCGCGCAGCCGGCGGCGCTGCTAGCAACGCGGCGTCTTCACCGCTTCGCCGCGCTACCGCCAGCGTCAAATCCGGCTTCTCCGATGGTGTGAAAGCCGGTTTCGGCGCGACGGGCGGTTCCTCGACCGCTGGCACCGTGAGCGGCGCAGCCGAGGTCGCGACCGCATCCGCGCAGGCTTCCGGCACACCGCCCGCCTGGGCGCGGCGAATGCAGCGTGGCCGGCACATGGGCCACGCCATCCAGACAGCCAGCCACGCCATCCGTTCCGGTGACAGCCACGGCTCCGGTTCTTCCATCAACCTCTCTGAAAGTGACCGCATATGAGCATCTTCAAGCGACCCGCCGTGCACTACGGCAAGACCCCCGAACCCGAAACGCCCTATCAGCGCGCCGCGCAGGTTTGGGACGAGCGTATCGGCTCGGCCCGCGTGCAGGCGAAGAACTGGCGATACATGGCCTTCGGCTCGCTGATCCTGTCGGCAGGCTTCGCGTCCGCGCTCGTCTGGCAATCGGCGCGCGGCACCGTTGTTCCCTGGGTGGTGCAGGTCGATCATCTCGGCCAAGCGCAGGCCGTCGCACCGGCCGACGCCGACTATCGCCCGACCGATCCGCAAATTGCATGGCATCTTGGCCGCTTCATCGAACAGGTCAGGAGCATCCCCGCCGATCCGATCATTGTCCGCCAGAACTGGCTTCGGGCCTATGAGTGGACCACGGATCGCGGCGCATCGGCGCTCAACGGCTACGCCCGCACCAACGACCCGTTCACCAAGGTCGGCAAGCAGCAGATCGCCGTTGATGTGTCGAGCGTCATCCGCGCATCGCCCGATAGTTTCCGCGTCGCATGGACCGAGCGCCATTACGAGAACGGCCAGCTTTCCGCGACCGAGCGGTGGACCGCGATCCTGACCGTCGCGGTTCAGCCCTCGCGCGACGCCGACCGGCTCAAGGCCAATCCGCTCGGCATCTACGTCAACGCAATTTCGTGGTCGCGGGAGATGGGCCAATGAGAGCGATCCCCCATAGCCCGGCGATTGCCACAGCCCTGATTTCGGCGACCGTGCTCGCCGGCTGCGCGACCATGAAGAAGCCGCCAGAGATCAGTTACGATTCCAGCGTGCCGCCTCTGCAGGCCATTCCCGCCACCGTCACCGATGATAGGCCCAAGCCGGTGCTCATCCCCCCAGCCTGGACGGTCGCGCACGGCGGCACCGCCGCCAGCACGCCGACCGGGCGCGTCGAGAATGCCAACACAGCCGCCCGCGTCGAGCCGCGCCGCGAAGGCTACTACAACGCCATCCAGATTTATCCGTGGAGCGAAGGCGCGCTTTATCAGGTCTATGCCGTTCCCGGCCAGATCACCGACATTGCGCTGGAGCCGGGCGAGAGCCTGACCGGCGCGGGACCGATTGCGGCAGGTGATACGGCGCGCTGGATCATCGGCGACACGGAATCGGGCTCTGGCATGACGCGCCGCGTCCATATCCTCGTCAAACCGAGCCGCCCCGGCATCACCACCAATCTCGTCGTGACCACCGACCGGCGCACCTACATGCTTGAACTTCGATCCGGCGAAAAAACCTATATGCCCGCCGTGGCCTGGGCCTATCCGCAGCCACCGGCCAGCCAGCGCCAGAACGTTCCAGCCACGCCGGTCATTCCCGCCGCTGCCGCCCGCAATTATCGCTACAGCCTGACCGGCACGAGCAATCCACCGTGGAAGCCGGTCGCGGTCTATGACGACGGGCGGCATGTCTATGTCGAGTTTCCGCGCGGTATCGTGCAGGGCGAAATGCCGCCGCTGTTCGTCATCGGGCCGGAAGGCGAAGCGCAGATCGCCAACAGCCGCATCTATCAACACATCCTGATCGTGGACCGTCTGTTCGGCGCGGCCGAACTGCGCCTTGGCAGCGGCGACAAGCAACAGACCGTCAGGATCGTCCGCACGGACGGGAGGCCGTCATAATGACCGATACCGAAACCAGCACCACCGCCACACCGATGCGGCTCCGCGCCGAACCGCCGCGCGTCACCCGCCTGTCGCGCAAGGTGCTCGCCAGCGCCGCCGCCGTCGCCCTGGTCGGCATCAGCGGCGCTCTGATCTATGCCCTTCAAACCCATGCGCCGGGAGGAAGCGACGAAGAACTATACTCGACCACCAATCGGCAGGCCGCCGATGGTCTCGCCGGGCTGCCGAAGGACTATGCCGGCCCGGTGCTCGGCCCGGCGCTGCCCGGCGATCTTGGCCGCCCGATCCTCAACGCGCAGAATGCCGGCCAACCCGTCGCAGCGCCGGTCGTAGCCACGCCCGGCGTGGACGACGCCGAACAGCGCCGCCGCGCCGAGGAAGAAGCGGCCCGCGTCAGCACCGTATTCTTCCAGGCGCGGAGCGGATCGACGCCGGGAGCCAACACCACGCCGGGGTTGCCGGGTCTCGACATGGCGGCCCAGCCCGGACAGGCGACAGTGCAGGACAAGCAGCTCGCGTTCCTCAACGCCGCCGCCGACCGCCGCACCGTCACGCCGGATCGTGTCACGCCGCCAGCATCGCCCTTCATCCTTCAGGCCGGGGCCGTCATTCCCGCCGCGCTGATTACCGGCATCCGTTCCGATCTTCCCGGCCAGATCACCGCGCAGGTCACGGAGCCAATCTACGACAGCCCGACAGGCCGCATCCTGCTCGTCCCGCAGGGAACGCGGATCATCGGCCAGTATGACAACAACGTGCAGTTCGGCCAGCGCCGCGTGCTGCTCGTCTGGAACAGGCTCATCATGCCCAATGGCCGTTCAATCGTGCTGGAACGTCAGCCCGGAGCCGACACGCAGGGCTATGCCGGTCTTGAGGATGGCGTCGATTATCATTGGTGGGATTTAGCGAAGGCCGCCGGCCTCTCGACGCTGCTTTCGGTCGGGTCCGAACTCGCCGTTGACGATCAGGACCGGCTCTTGCGCGCCATCCGCAACGGCGGACAGGACACCATCAACGACGCCGGGCAGCAGATTGTCCGCCGCCAACTCAACGTCGCTCCGACGTTGACCATCCGGCCGGGCTTCCCCGTCCGCGTCATCGTCACCCGCGACCTCGTGCTCGAACCCTACAGGAACTGACCATGACCAAGCTGAAACTCGGCCCCATCGCCGACGACAAGCCCGTCAAGGCGACGGTGGAGTTGCCCGCGCAACTCCACCGCGATCTTGTCGCTTATGCCGCCGTGTTGGCCCGTGAGACGGGCCAGTCTGCCGCCGATCCCATGAAGCTCATCGTGCCGATGCTCCAACGGTTCATTGCCACAGATCGCGGCTTCGCCAAGGCCCGGCGCTCGGTCGGCTGATCTATTGCGGCACCCCGATCCCGCGCGGGGTGCCGCCAGCGCATAGGCGCAAATGCGGCACGCTACAGGCTGCCGATACCCCTCCAAGGTTCGCTTAATTCCGGGTCTTCCGATGCCCGGGATCCACCCGCGAACCACAGAGGATTCCATGCACGCACAAAGTCCGCGCGACAGAAAGAGACGGTCACGACGACCGAACCTGCAAGCGCTTCCCGATGATCTTTATGATTATGCCGGCGATCGCGCACAGATCAGATCGCGCCGCGTCTTCGCCGCGCGCCGTCGCCTCGCATCTTCCACGTTGAAAATCTGCCCGTCACCGACAACTGGCCCGATGACATCCCGGTTACGGAGGCCGAGATAGACGTGTTCGAGCGCTATTTCGGCGACATGCTCGACCGACTGTTCGGCCGCGCCGGCGCGGAAGGAAAAGACTTGAAATCGTTATCGACAGATGATAACAAAAGGCTATGAGCGAGGATCGCGACCCGAGCCTCGACACGCTACTGGACCTCGACGGCCAGGTGCTCGTTGTCGATCCCGAAGGCGGCCATTGGGTGAAGTTTGTCGTTACCCGTGTTCCGCCCTCGCCGGAAAGGCCGCACGGCCTCGATTACTCGCTCACGCTTCACGGGCCTTCGGGCGAACGGCTGGTCGGCTTCGATAACGCCCATCCAGCCGGCCGAGGCAGGCGCGGCGAGCCGTTAGATCACCGTCATCGCCTCCAGACCGTGAAGCCATACGCCTGGGAGGATGCGGCCACGCTGCTGGCTGATTTCTGGCAGGCGGTGGACGCGATGTTGAAGGAGCGAGGCGTGCTATGACCACCCTGAAAGTCGGGATTGCCGACTACGACGAGATGAAGGCCCGCACCATGCGGATCGCGCGCGGCGAGGAAAAGCCCGCCGCAGGCGATCCGAAGGTGTGGTTCACCTCGATGGAATCCTTCGCGCAGATTCTCTCCACGGGAAATCAGGAGCTGCTTCGCGTCATCTCCGAACAGGCTCCGGGTTCGCTGGAGGAACTGTCGCAGATGACAGGCCGGGCCAAATCTAACCTGTCGCGCACCCTCAAGACCATGGCGGGTTATGGCCTTGTCAGCATGGAAAAGGGTCAGGGCCTCCGATTGGTCCCGAAGGTCGCGCACGACCGCGTGGAGCTGGTGCTGTCGCTGACCGCCGGCAAAGCGCCCCGCAAGGCAGCGGGAGGTCGGCAATGAACATGCACACTCTGGACGTTACCCAGCGTGCGGCTCTCTACCTGCGTGTCTCGACCACGCGGCAGGCCGAGCATGACGTGTCGATCCCCGACCAGCGCCGGCAGGGCGAGGCATGGTGCGCGTCGCACGGCTATCAACTTGTCGAAACCTATGTGGAGGCCGGCGCCTCGGCGACCAACGACAAGCGGCCTGAGTTTCAGCGCATGATCGAGGCAGGCACCAGCAAGCCCGCGCCGTTCGATGTTGTGGTGGTTCATAGCTTTTCGCGCTTCTTCCGCGACCACTTCGAGATGGAGTTCTACGTCAGGAAGCTCGCCAAGAACGGCGTCAAGCTGGTCTCCATCACGCAGGAGATCGGCGACGATCCGGTGCATCAGATGATGCGGCAGATCATGGCGCTGTTCGACGAATACCAGTCGAAAGAGAATGCCAAGCACGTCCTGCGCGCCATGAACGAGAATGCCCGGCAAGGCTTCTGGAACGGTGCGCTTCCGCCGATCGGCTATCGCATCGTCGCGGCCGAGCAGCGCGGATCGAAGATCAAGAAGAAGCTGGAGATCGACCCGCTGCACGCCGACACGGTGCGGCTGATCTATCGGCTGTTTCTTGAGGGTGACGGCGTGAAGGGGCCGATGGGCGTCAAGGCCATCACCTGCCATCTCAACGAGCGCCACATTTTCACCCGTGACGGCGGGCGCTGGGGCCTCGCGCAAATCCACACGATCCTGACCCGCACGACCTATATCGGCGAGCACAGGTTCAACACGCGCTCGCACAAGGACCGGGAGAAGAAGCCCGAGAGCGAAGTAGCGATCATGGCCGTGCCGCCGCTGATCGACCGCAAGACCTTCGACGCCGTGCAGGCCCGCCTCAAAACCCGCCAGCCCATGGTGACGCCGGCCCGCGTCACCAGCGGCCCGACGCTGCTGACCGGCATCTGCTTCTGCGCCAAATGCGGCGGCGCGATGACGTTGCGCACCGGTAAGGGCAGCGCGGGCGGCTTGTATCGCTACTACACCTGCTCGACCAAGGCCCGGCAGGGCAAGACAGGCTGCAAAGGCCGCTCGATTCCCATGGACAAGCTCGACGATCTTGTGGCGAGCCACATGGAGGAACGCTTGCTCCAGCCCAAGCGGCTGAAAACCATCCTCGCCGGTCTTCTGGACCGCCGCGAGGACCGCGCGGAGCGTCGCCGCGAACACCTCGCCGAACTTCACAAGCGAATCACCGAGACCGACCAGCGGATCAACCGGCTCTTTGACGCCATCGAATCCGGCATGGTCGATAAGGACGACGCGATGGCGAAAGAGCGCATCGCCGGCCTCAAGGCGATTCGGGATCAGGCCACGGCCGACGCCGAGCGGACTCAGGCGACGCTCGACAGCGCCGGCAGCCAAGCCATCAGCCTCGACATGATCGACGACTTTTCCCGCACCGCCCGCGACGGATTACGCCTCGAAAGCGGCGGCTATCGGCGGGATCACCTGCGGTCGCTCGCGCAGCGCGTCGAGGTCGCGGATGACGAAGTTCGCATCATGGGATCGAAATCGGAACTGCTCCGCGCCCTGGTTGCCGCTTCCAGCGTAGATTCGGCGGCGTTCGGCGTTCGCAGTTCTGTACTGAAATGGCGCACCCATCAGGATTCGAACCTGAGACCTTCGCCTTCGGAGGGCGACGCTCTATCCAGCTGAGCTATGGGTGCTTACCGTGTCGCAACTGCTTACGTAGTGCTTACGTGAACTTTTCGCGAGTTGAAAGACAAGAACGAGGGCCTCGCAAATCCTTGTTCTTACTACCTTTTTTCGTCTCCTCTTTGTCGCCCAGCCCCTTGACATCAGCCTTCGGAGGGCAGCGCTCTATCCAGCTGAGCTACGGGTGCTTTCGAGGTGCGCGGCGTCGATGCGGACGATCAGCCAGCCGTCCGGTTCCGGCTTCTTAGCGGAAGCGGGGCGGCGCTTCAATGTGGAAATATCCGCATTGTGGCGACGCTGCGGGGGCGGCTGCATAATCTGCTTCAAGCAGACTTGGTCAGCGGCGCTTTTGCCGTCTCGCACCGGGTCCGAAATCCGTCTCCCGAAAGCGGGCGGCAGTTCCGGGCGGAGGCATGCGGGAAAACGAATTCCTAGGCGTAAGGGGCAAATCCGAATTCGGAAGATAGGGCAAGCCTTTGGCGACCTGTGACAACGGCAGCCAGAGCCGGAAACCGCGCTTGCCTGTGTTGGCAGTCCTGCGGGCAGGCGGCGCAAAGCTCTATTCGGCAGCGGCGCGGTTGATGAATGCCATCAGGTCGGAAAAACGCTCGCCCTGGATCGCGACATGCGCATAGGCGCGCGCGGCGGCGAGGTTGCCGTCGCCTTCCATGAGTGCCTCGGTGATGTCGGCATGTTCCCGGTAGGAGGCCTTCATCCTGTTGCGCACGCGCAATTGCAGGCGCCGGAACGGCGCGAGCCTTCGGTGCAGCGCCATCGCCTGCTCGGCGATGAAGGAGTTGCCGCTCGCGGCGTAGATCGCGCGGTGGAAGCGTTCGTTCTCGTAATAGTAAGCGTCGGTGTCGCTTCCTGTGGCCGCGGCCTCGCAGGCTTTCAGCGCCTGCCTGAGGTCGGACTCGTCGGATATCAGGATTCGCCGGGCCGCCAGCCGCGCGCAGATCGCCTCCAGCTCGGCCATCATCTCGAACATTTCCAGAAGCTGCTTCGGGTCCGGCGACGAGACGATCACGCCGCGATGCCGGCGCTGTTCGACGAGACCCGCTGCGGCGAGCTGCTGCAGGGCCTCGCGGACCGGCGAGCGCGAGACGCCGAACCGCTCGGCCAGCGTCGTTTCGTCGAGCCGCTCGCCCGGACGCAACACGCCGGTGGCGATCTCTTCCTCGATCTGGCTTCGCAAGCGGTTCGATTGATTGGCAGTCATGGCAAGCCCCGTCGGATCAGACCGGATTTGGCAAAGCCTGTCCAGTCCCATCATATCTTGTATGCAAGTTGATTGACTTTTCAAACAATATCTGGCGTCAATACAAACATTCGGGGCGCGTCTCCGGACAAAGGGAGGACAAATCGATGAAGCTTACCCGCAGAAGCGCCTTGATCGGCGCTTTGACCATGCCGGCCGTCATTCGCTCGCTGAGCGGCGCCAGAGCCGCCACCACGTTGAAGATATCGCACCAGTTTCCGGGCGGATCGATCGAACAGGGCGATTTCCGCGACCGCCTGGTGCGCACATTCGCGCAGGAGGTCGAGAAGCGGACCAACGGCGAACTCAAGTTCGAAATCTATCCCGGCTCGTCGCTGATGAAGACGAAGGCCCAGTTCTCGGCGCTGCGCAAGGCCGCGCTCGACATGTCGCTCTATCCGCTGGCCTATGCCGGCGGCGAGATCCACGCGCTGAACATCGGCCTGATGCCCTGCCTGGTGACGTCCTATGAGCAGGGCGCGGCCTGGAAAAATGCGGAGATCGGCAAGGCGCTTTCCGGCGCGTTGGAAAGCAAGGGCGTCAAGTTCGTCTCATGGGTCTGGCAGGCCGGCGGGGTCGCCTCGCGCGAGGCCGCCGTCAGTTCTCCCGAAAGCGTCAAGGGCCTCAAGATCAGGGGCGGCAGCCGCGACATGGACGTCATGTTCTCGAACGCGGGCGCCCAGGTTTCCACCATGCCCTCGAACGAGATCTATGTCGGCATGCAGACGGGCGCGCTGGACGCGGCCGTGACCTCCTCCACCAGCCTCATTTCCTTCCATCTGGAGGAGCTGGCCAAGTCCCTCACCTCGGCGCGAGGCGGCTCGTTCTGGTTCATGCTAGAACCGCTGCTCATCTCGAAGGACATTTTCGACGCCCTGCCGGCCGACCAGCAGAAGGTTATTCTCGACGTCGGCGCGGAAATGGAGCCTTGGGGCACCAAGGAAGCCCAGAAGGACGACCAGAACGTCGCCGACGTCTATGGAGCGAAAGGCGTCAAGGTTGCCGACATGAGCGCGGCCGATCTCGATGCCTGGCGCAAGATCGCCGAAGGCAGCGCGTGGAAGGACTTCGCTTCCCATTCGAGCGAGGATGCGGACCTCCTCAAGCTCGCGATGAAGGTCTAGGCCGGTGAGCGGCGGCCTCGGTCACGATGCAATCCTCGGCGGGAGCCTCCAGGAGGCCGGCCATCCCGCCACCGGACTGGCACGCGCCGTCGCCGCGCTCAACCGCGTCGCCTTCAACGTATCCGGACTGGCGCTGCTGGCGGCGGCGCTGGTGCTGACCTTCGGCGTGCTGGCCGGCCATCTCACCGGCCGGTCGGTCATCTGGCAGGACGAGGTGATGATCTTCCTCGTTTCCGGCGCCATGTTCCTGTCGGCGGCAGCGGTACAGTCGGCGAGGGGGCATGTCGGCATCGAGATCGTCCAGCACATGTTTCCGGACGGCGCGATCCCCTTGCGCATCGTCGTCGATGCCGTGGTGTTCGCCTTCTGCGCCATATTCGCCTGGGAATCGGCGACCCTGCTGCGCGAGGCGATCCAGGAAGGGCAGATCACGGAATCCATCTGGGGACCGCCGCTGAGGATTCCCTACCTCCTGCTGGCCGTAGGCATGACGCTCCTGGCGATACAGGTGGGGCTGCAGACCGCGGAAAAATCCTACGTCGCCCTTGGCCTCGCGGCGCTCGCCGTGGTCGCCTTCCTGCTGTGGCAGCGCTCGCCGCTGCCGCTGCTTCCGCGCGAGCCGCAATGGGCCATCGGCATCGCCTTTTGCGTGGCGACGCTCGTCGTCATGTTCTCGGGCATGCCGATCGCCTTCGCGCTCGGCGTCGTCGCGCTCGGGTTCATGATCCTGTTCATGCCGGCGTCCTCGGTGGGCACGATCGCGCAGAACTTCTACGAGGAACTGTCCAACGTCATCATCCTGGCGCTGCCTCTCTTCATCCTGAAGGGCGCGGCCATCGGCAGGTCGAACGCCGGCAAGGATCTCTATTCCGCCCTGCATGCCTGGCTCTACAGGATTCCGGGCGGCCTCGGCATCGCCAACACCGTCGCCTGCGCGCTGTTCGCGGCGATGGCGGGCTCGTCGCCGGCCACCTGCTCGGCCATCGGCTCGGCCGGCATTCCCGAAATGCGGGCGCGCGGCTATTCGGGCGGGTTCGCCGCCGGCATCATCGCCGCCGGCGGCACGCTGGGCATCCTGCTGCCGCCCTCCGTCACCATGCTGCTCTATGCCGTCGCCGCAGAAGTCTCGCTCGGCCGGCTGTTCCTCGCCGGCATCGGACCCGGAGTCCTACTGGTCGTGCTGTTCGCCAGCTATTCCATGCTGCGCTACAACAAGGAGAAGCGCATCGCCCGCGCCGAAGCGGAGGTCTCCGGCGCGCGCTCGGCGCTGCTGGCGGAAGAGCATTATACGCTGGGCGAAAAGATCAGGATGATCGCCTGGGTAGCGCCTTTCGTCACCATCCTGGCCGGCGTCATGATCGTTCTCTATGCGGGGTGGGCCTCGCCGTCCGAGACAGCGGGCGTCGGCGCGGTGCTGGCCTTCCTGGTTATCGGGTTGATGTATCGCCTGTGGCGGCCGTCGAAGATCGCCCCGATCGTCGCCGGCACGCTGCGCGAATCGACCATGCTTCTGATGATCATCGGCATGTCGCTGATCTATTCCTACGTGATGAGCTATCTCAACATCTCGCAGTCGACGGCGACCTGGATCATCGGCCTCGGCCTGTCGAAATGGGTGCTGCTGGCGGCGATCCTGGTCTTCGTGGTGATGCTCGGCTTCTTCCTGCCGCCGGTGTCCATCATCCTGATGACGGCGCCCATCATCCTGCCGCCGCTCAAGGCCGCAGGCTTCGACCTGATCTGGTTCGGCGTGGTGATGACGATCGTGATGGAGATGGGCTTGATCCATCCGCCGGTCGGGCTCAACATCTTCGTCATCAAGAACATCGCGCCCGACCTGAAATTGTCGGAGATCATGTGGGGCACATTCCCCTTCGTTCTTCTGATCGCCTTGGCAGTGGTGATCGTGTGCCTGGTTCCCGGCATCGTGACATGGCTGCCGGACGCGACGATGAACTGAGCGGCGAGTTTGAAGTGGCGCAGAGATTTTCGATCTTAACACCGGGGAGAGATCAAGGATGAGCACGACATCTTTCTTCGGCGACATGCTGCAGACGATAGCGGAACGCGGCCGCCGGTTTCTCGCCATCGACGAGAAGGCGAATGCGGCAGGCTCCGTGGCCGGCATGGAAGCTCTGTGCGAAACCCTGCTTTCAAGCAGGGGCGAGGCTTCCGGCATGGCGTTGGCCAGGGATGTCCTGGATCGCTGGCGGCGCCTCGACGAAGGCGGCCAGCGCGACTTCATGAGCGTCCTGGTCTCGCGGTTCGGACCGGACACGGCGCGGCTGGAACGCGCCATCGAATCCTACGGCAGGGAGCCGACCACGAAGGAGCTGCTCGAACTGCATGAGGCCGCCGAACCGCGCCGGCAGGAACTGATCCGCCGGCTGAACCTCGCGCCGGACGGCATTGCCACGCTGGTCAGGATGCGCGAGGCGCTGTTGCGGATGAAACCGGACAACCTCGACTTCGAGGCGGTCGACGCCGATTTCGCGCATCTGTTCGGATCGTGGTTCAATCGGGGCTTCCTCAACCTGCGGTCGATCAACTGGTCGACGCCCGCCGATATCCTGGAAAAGATCATCCGCTACGAGGCGGTCCACGACATCGGCAACTGGGACGAACTGCGCCGCAGGCTGGTGCCCGAGGACCGCCGCTGCTTCGCCTTCTTCCATCCGCAGTTGAGCGATGATCCGCTTATTTTCGTCGAGGTCGCCCTGACCCGCGAGATGCCGGCGGGGATCGGCGACGTGCTGCGCGAGGACCGCTCGCCGATCAGGGCAGACGAGGCGACGACCGCGGTCTTCTACTCGATCTCGAACTGCCAGGACGGCCTGCGCGGAATCTCCTTCGGCAATTTCCTTATCAAGCAGGTGGTCGAGGATTTGCGGCGCGAGTTGCCGCGCCTGACCACCTTCGTCACCCTGTCGCCGGTTCCCGGTTTTGCCACCTGGCTCGCCGCTCAACGTGAAGACCCGGCCTCCCCCTTCCTCTCGCCTGCCGACAAGACCACGCTGGAGCCGCTGGACGGGTCCGATTGGTCGCAGGACACGACGACCGCCGCCAGCGTGCAGCCGGTCCTGACAGGCGCTGCCGCCTGGTACTTCCTCAAGGCGCGCAACCGTCACGGCAAGCCGGTCGATCCGGTGGCGCGCTTCCATCTGGGGAACGGGGCGCGACTGGAGCGGATCAATTTCCTCGGCGACAGGTCGGCGCGCGCGCTGCGCCAGTCGCACGGCCTGATGGTGAATTATCTCTACAAGCTCGATGACATCGAAACGAATCATGAAGCCTTCGCCGGCCCGGGCGAGGTGGTCGCCTCCCAGCCGGTTCGGCGCCTGCTGCCGGCCGTGAGCGGAGCGAGAACCGCGCCGGCAAAGGAACAAGCGCGGCCGAGCCGCAAGGAGTTGAATGCATGAGCAACCACCTGTTCGATGCCATCAGAACCGGCATCGTGGCCGACGCGCCTTTCGTGGAGACGACCGACGGCCGGGCATGGACCTATGGCGACATGCTGGCAACCTCGGCGCGGTTCGCCAATGTCCTGACGGGGCTCGGCGTGAAGCCGGGGGACCGTGTCGCCGTGCAGGTGGAGAAAAGCCCCGAGGCGCTGATGCTCTATCTCGCCTGCGTGCGCACCGGCGCCGTCTACCTGCCGCTCAACACCGGCTACACGCTGGCCGAGCTCGACTATTTCATAGGCGATGCCGAACCCGCGCTCGTCGTGTGTGCGCCGAAGACCAGAGCCGGCCTCGAGCCGGTCGCCACCGCCCGGGGCGCCAGGATCGAGACGCTCGGCGAGCATGGCGACGGATCGCTGGCCGCTCTCGCGATGGAAGCCGGCGGCGACTTCGCCGACGTGGCGCGCGGCCCGGGCGACCTTGCCGCCATCCTCTACACGTCCGGCACGACTGGGCGCTCGAAGGGCGCGATGCTGACCCATGATAATCTGCTGTCGAACGCATCGACGCTGGTGGACACTTGGCGCTTCACGGCAGCGGACAGGCTGATCCATGCGCTGCCCATCTTCCATACGCACGGGCTTTTCGTCGCCTCCAACATCATCCTCCTGGTTGGCGCGTCGATGATCTTCCTGCCGAAGTTCGACGCCGAGGAAGCCATTTCGCTGATGCCCGGCGCCACCGTCCTGATGGGCGTGCCGACCTTCTATGTGCGACTGCTGCAATCGCCGAAGCTGACCCGGGAGGCGACGGCCAACATGCGTCTGTTCATCTCCGGCTCGGCGCCGCTGCTCGCCGAGACGCACCGCCGGTTCCAGTCCGCGACCGGCCACGCCATCCTCGAGCGCTACGGCATGACCGAAACCAACATGAACACCTCTAACCCCTATGATGGCGACCGCATCCCCGGAACGGTCGGTTTCCCGCTGCCGGGCGTCTCGTTGCGCGTCGTCGATCCCGAAAGCGGCAGGGAACTCGCCGGCGGCGAGACCGGCATGATCGAGGTCAAGGGACCGAACGTCTTCAAGGGCTACTGGCGCATGCCCGAAAAGACGCAGGCCGAATTCCGCCCTGACGGCTTCTTCATCACCGGCGACCTGGGACAGGTCGACGCCCGCGGCTACGTCCATATCGTCGGGCGCGGCAAGGACCTCGTCATCTCGGGCGGCTACAACATCTATCCCAAGGAAGTCGAAATGGAGATCGACATGCTGCCCGGCGTGGTCGAGAGCGCGGTCTTCGGCGTGCCGCATCCCGACTTCGGCGAAGGGGTGACGGCGGCGGTGGTGCTCAAGCCCGATGCCGGCGTGGACGAGCAATCGGTGCTGGCGGCGCTAAAGGACCGGCTCGCCCGCTATAAGCAGCCCAAGCGCGTCGTCTTCATTCCCGACCTGCCGCGCAACACGATGGGCAAGGTCCAGAAGAACGCGTTGCGCAACCGCTTCGCGGACCTTTATTCTGAGCTTCAGGAAGGCTGACGCCGGCAGGGCCCGCCACCGCGTTCGACCGGAGGCGGCCTATCGGATCCGTTTGCCGGAGGCGGCGTCGAAGAGATGCGCGTCGGCGGGGTCGATGCGGACAGCGATCTCCTGGCCGGGCTTCAATATCAGCCCACGCTCCCGAAACAGGCATGAGATGCTTTCGTCCGAACAGACGAGCTGCGCGAACAGTTCCGATCCCGTCGGCTCGACCAGTTCGACCGTGCCGCGGATGCCTTCGCCGGCGACATGGATATGCTCCGGCCTGATACCGTAGACGAGATCCCGGCCGGCCGCCTTGCCGGCGAGCTCTTCGGTTACCGGAAGCGAAAGCCCGCCTGTGCTGACGAAGGCGCCGTTATCGATCCGCCCCTTGATGAAGTTCATGGCCGGCGAGCCGATGAAGCCGGCGACGAAGAGATTGGCCGGGCGCTCGTAGAGTTCGAGCGGCGCGCCGGCCTGCTCGACCAATCCGTCCTGCATGACGACGATCCTGTCGGCCATCGTCATGGCCTCGATCTGGTCGTGCGTAACGTAGATGGTGGTGGTGCCGAGGCGCTGGTGCAGGCCCTTGATCTCGCCGCGCATCTGCACGCGCAGCTTGGCGTCGAGGTTGGACAGCGGCTCGTCGAACAGGAACACGGCCGGATCGCGCACGATGGCGCGGCCCATGGCGACGCGCTGGCGCTGGCCGCCGGAGAGCTGGCGTGGATAACGGTCGAGCAGTTTCTCCAGCCCGAGAATGCCGGCCGCCGTCTTCACCCGCGCGGCGGTGTCGGCAGCGTCCGCCTTCTTGATGCGCAGCGCGAAGCTCATATTGTCGGCGACCGTCATGTGCGGATAGAGCGCGTAGTTCTGGAACACCATAGCGATGTCGCGGTCGCGGGCGCGCAGCGCGTTGACGACCCGGCCGCCGATGCTGATGGTGCCGCCGCTGATGGTCTCCAGCCCGGCGATCATGCGCAGGAGTGTCGACTTGCCGCAGCCCGAAGGGCCGACGAGGATGACGAACTCCCCATCTTCGATGTCGACGGAGACGCCGTGGATGATGTCGACCGAGCCGAAGGACTTGCGGACATTGCTGATTTCGACGGACGCCATTCTCACCCACCCTTGACGGCGCCGGCCGTGAGGCCCGCCACGATCTGTCTTTGCGCGAAGAGGGTAAGCACCAGCACCGGCAGCGTCACCACCAGCGCGGCGGCGGCCAGCGGCCCCCAGCTCACCTGTTCATAGGAAAGCATGTTGTAGACGGCGACCGGCAGCGTCCGCGTTTCACGGTTGGCGAGCACGATGCCGAAGACGAAATTGTTCCACGAGAAGATGACGGACAGGATCAGCGCCACGACGATTCCGGGCCGGGCGATCGGCAGCGCCACCATGTGGAACACCTGCCAGGAACTGGCCCCGTCGATCGAGGCGGCCTCCTCCAGCTCGATCGGCGTCGTCTCGAAATAGCCGATCATCACCCACACGACGATCGGCACGGTGACGACCAGATGGATGATGACCTGCGGCCAGATGGTGCCGACCAGCCCGACCCACTGGAACAAAAGGAAGAGCGGGATGAGATAGGACAGGCCGGGCGTCATGCGCGCGATCATCACCACGATCGCCGAACGGTCGGCCTTGAGCCTGGCGATGCCATAGCCCGCCGGAACGCCGATCGCCAGCGCCAGCAGCGTCGCCGAGCCTGTCACCAAAACGGAATTCCAGAAATAGAGCAGGAAATCGTTCTCGCGGAACACCTGCACGTAGTTCTGCCAGGCGAAGCGGTCGGGGATGAGGATCGGCGGATAGGCGCCGTTGTCGATCTCGAATTTCAGCGAAAGCGACAGCATCCACAGGAAGAACAGCACGACCGGCGATACGATAACCAGCGCCACGAAGAACAGCGCGACCCGGTTCCACAAGCTGGAGTTCATCGCGTTTTGGCCTCCGACCACTGCATACGCTGCCTGACCATGAGGAGGACCATCGACAACAGGATGATGAGCGCGAAGAAGACGATCACCATCGCCGACGAATAGCCGATGTCGTAGTAGGCGAAGGCGGTGTTGTAGAGGTAGATGTTGATGGTCTCGGACGCCGTGCCAGGCCCGCCCTGCGTCATCGCGTAGATGATGTCGAAGCTCTTCACCGCGTCGATGGAGCGGATGATGGTCGCGACCATGATGAAGGGGGCGATCATCGGCAGCGTCAGGTAGCGGAATTGCTGCCAGGCGTTGGCGCCGTCGATCTCGGCGCTTTCGAACGGCTCGCGCGGCACCGAGGCCAGGCCGCCGAGGACGATGAGCATGACCAGCGGCGTCCATTGCCAGGTCTCGACCGCGACCAGGGAGGGAATGACGGTGTCGGGATTGAATATCCATTCCTGCGCCGGGATGCCGACCAGCGACAAAAGATAGTTCAAAACGCCGAGCTGCGGATGGAACATCATCGTCCACACCAGCGCCACCGCCACCGGCGTCGCCATCATCGGCATGACGAAAATGCCGCGCAGGAAGCCGCGTAGCGGAAACCGCGCGTTGAAGACGAGGGCCGACAGCGTGCCCAGCACGACCGGTGCGACCACCGACATCACCGTGTAGGACAGCGTATGGGCAAGCGACTCCCAGAAGCGCGCGTCGCCCCACAGCCGGGCGTAGTTGGCCATGCCAACAAAGGTGCGGTCCTGGCCGAGCGTCCATTCGTTGACGCTCATCCAGATGGTGAAGACCCAGGGAAACACGATGACGGCCAGCACCACCGCCAGCGCCGGCATCACGAAAGGCCAGTAATTGGGGGCCAGCCTGATGTGCTGGCCCGCCAATTCCTCGGCCGTCGGTTCTTTCGGCCGCTGGGCCATCAGGCCTTTTCGCTCTTCTCGAGCACCGGCTTGAAGGCCTCGGTCGCCTTCTTGAGTTCGTCGGCCGGATCGGCGCCGGAGATCATGTTGGTGAGAGCTACGCCGAAGACGTCGCGGAACTCGGTCACAGGAATGATGACCGGGAGCGCCAGGCGGCTGATGTCGCCGCAGGCGGCTACCGTATCCACCCATTCGCCCGGCATGGTCACGCCTTCACGGACCTTCGGATCGGTGAGGATCGACTTGCGGAAAGGCACGCCGGCGCCCGCCTGCAGAAGCCGCGCGCCCATGATCGGCGAGACAGCCCACTGGCAGAATAGATAGCCGGCTTCCTTCTTCTGGCTCGCGGCGGTCACGCCGATGCCGTCGCCGAACGTACCGGATGCCTGGACCTTCGGCCCCTTTGGCATGACGCCGTAGCCGACCCGGCCCACCACGCGCGACTTGTTCGGGTCTTCGAGCGGCGGCGCGAAACCAACGCCGTCGAACCACATGCCGATTTTGCCCTGCAGGAAGGCGGACTGCGATTCGGCCCAGTTGAAGCCGGATACGCCAGGCGGCGCCGACTTCGACATCAGCCGCTGATAGAGCTTCGCGGCCTCGATCGCCTCGGGTGTATCGGTCTGCAACTTGCCGTCCTCGACCGAATATTTGTCGTAGCCGAGCATCAGCGACGTCCACACGGGCGTGTTGGCGTTCTTGATGCCGCGCGCCACGAAGCCGAACGTGCCCTTGTCCGCGTCGGTGAGCGTCTCGGCCGCCTTGACCATGTCGTCGAAGGTCGCCGGGTATTCGATGCCCTTGGCCTCGAACAGGTCCTTGTTCCAGTAGATGATCCAATAATCGACGGAAAACGGCAGGGAATGCAGCGAGCCGTCGCTATCCTTGGCGAAGTCGAGCCCGGCTTCGGCGAAATCGGCCTCGGTCAGGCCCGGATCGGTAAGCGTCGGGTCCTTCAGATAGCCGCCGATGTCGGCCAGCCAGCCGGCCTTTTCGAACTGCCGCTTCTGGACGTGATAGGAAAGATGGATGACGTCGAAGCTGGGCTTGCCGGAGCTGAGCTCTATCACGGTCTTCTGGCGTTGCTGCTGTTCCGGCGTCGCCTCCGCATTGACCTTGATTCCGGTCATGTCCTCGAATTCGGAGAGGTATTTGAGCAGCGTGTCGCTGCGTGGACTCTTGATGAGGTTGACCTCGAGCGTCTGGCCGGAAAACTTCTTCCAGTCCACGTCGGCGGAGAAGGCCGGTCGGCCCCCCAGCATCGCGGCTGCGCCGAGACCGGCCGTACCGGCCAGGAACTGGCGCCTCGTCGGCGTCAAGAAATGCGTCATGATCGTCTCCTCCTTCGGATTGCTCGCTTTGGTTCCTCCCGTCCCGCCGGGCCGCGAGCGCCCGGAAGGGATGATGCCTTACAGTCGCACGGCCCTGCGCCGCGCGGTCTCTATGTGGCTCGTCATGGCTCGCGCCGCCTCATCCTCGTCGCGCCGTTCGAACGCCTCGATGATCTTCAGATGCTCTCCCATCACCGAGGGGATCATGTTCACGTATAATCGGGTTTCCGCAAGACGGATCAGCTTTATCTTGATCCAGTTGACGCGATAGGCATTGCCGAGAATCTCGTTCTCCTGCAGGTCGATGACGGCCGAATGGAGGCTGAGATCGACGGTCTCGGCATCCTCCATCAGGGTCGGATCGTCACCCGACCGATACCGCGACAGGATGCGTTCATGGCGCTCTCGCAAGGCAGCTATCGCGTCGTCGGGCGCGTCCCGGGCAAACAGGCGCGCCGCAGGCTCCTCCAGAAAGGCGCGAAACTGAAAGGCGTTGCGCACCAGCGCGAGATCCACCTGCGGCACCTGCATGCCGCGCTGCGGCACCGTTTTGATCAGCCCTTCCGCCTCCAGCCTCGGCACAAGCTCACGGATCGAGCCGAGCGGAAAGCCGGTGATCGCCACCAGTTCGCGCTGGGTGATGAACTGGCCAGGCCTGATCTGCTGGTCCAGAAGGCTTTTCGTATAGCCGAGATAGGCCTGGTCGCGCAGGTTCTGGCTTTCGTTGACGGACTTGTTCATTCCGCCTCCGTCGCTCATGCCGCCAGGATCGCGTCGAATTGTGCGGCTGCCTGTCGGGCGAGTGCCGGATCGAGATCGGTCAGCGGCGGCCGCGTCCTGACGAAGCCGTTGTCGTTGTGGACATGCGCCGTCAGTGCCTTGACCGTTGGCAGCACCGGCAGACTGCAGATCATGTCCACCAACCGCACCACCTTGTCGCTGTCCCTGCCTTCGTGGATGACGGGACGCAGCAAGCCGGGCGCCAGGTTGGCGAGGCCGCAGATCGACCCTTGCGCGCCGGCCCGCATGGCACGCGCCAGCAGCCGCTCGTCGCCGACCAGGATCGCCAGTTCACCGTGCTCGGCAAGGAAGGCGCTGGCATCCTCCCAGCGGCCGGAAGAATCCTTCACGCCCGCGATGACGCCGGGAAACGCCTTTTTCAGGCGCGAGACCAGAGAGACCGAGATCGGCACCGCCGTCTGGCCGGGGATATGGTAGAGGATAACGCCGCGCGCCGTTTCGCCGGTCCGCTCGATGACACGCGAGAACCAGGCGTAGAGCCCTTCATCCTCCACGCCCTTGAGATAGAAAGGCGGGGCAACGAGCAGGCCCCTGGCGCCCGCGTCGAGCGCAAGCCGGGACTGCGCCACCGCGTCGTCGATGGAGACGGCGGCAACGCCCGCATAGACGCTGTCGCGCATCTCGATGCCGGACCCGGCGACTGCCGCCAGGATCGCCTCGCGGTCGCCGAGGCTGAGCACATAGCCCTCTCCGGTGGTGCCGAACAGCGTAAAGGAATCGCAGCCCCCGGCGAGGACCGTCTTCGCATGCAGGACGAGGCGCGCCGTATCGACGCTGCCGTCCTCTGCGAAAGGCGTGACCAACGCCGCGGAAAGACCGAATATCCGATCGGATGCCATAGGGAGGAGAACCAATTCAATCACTAACATGTTAGCCAGATGTCAACGTGTGTCAAGCCAAGGAATCAAAACTATTTGGGCACTTCGACGCGGTCTCGCGCCGTTGTGCCGGTAGACGACGCGCGCGACCGTCAGACTGAAGCAGACCGCGCGAGAATGCCCGCTTCGGAGTGCCCGTCGCAAATGCGGCATGGAAGCGCTCGCCACGGCCGACAAACTGCTATGAAGGGCTTTCCCCTGATTCTCGATGTTTTGCCCATGACTGCCCGTGCGTTGGAAATCCTCAAGACCGTCTATGGCTATGCAGCGTTCAGAGGGGCGCAAGGGGATATCGTCGAGCATGTGATCGCCGGCAACAACGCCTTCGTGCTGATGCCGACGGGCGGCGGCAAATCGCTCTGCTACCAGATTCCGGCCATCGCCCGACCGGGCATGGGCCTGGTCGTCTCGCCGCTGCTGGCGCTGATGGCGGACCAGGTGGCGGCGCTCAGGCAGGCCGGCGTGCGCGCCGCCGCGCTCAACTCCGATCTCGCGGGCGACGAGCGGCGCGCCTTGTGGGGCGACGTCCACGCCGGCCGGCTCGATCTTCTCTATGTCGCCCCCGAGACCCTGCTGCGGCCGGGCGTGCTGGAGCGTCTGGATGGCGTGACGCTGTCGCTGATCGCCATCGACGAGGCGCATTGCCTGTCGCAATGGGGGCACGACTTCCGCCCGTCCTATCGGGAGCTCGATGCGCTGGCCGCGCGTTTCCCCGCTACGCCGCGCATCGCACTGACCGCAACGGCCGACGAGCCGACGCGCGCAGAGATCCTGTCGCATCTCGCCATCGACGAGGCAGACGCCTTCGTCGCCGGCTTCGACCGTCCCAACATCCGCTACGCCATCGAGGAGAAGGACAATCCGCGCGCGCAGCTGAAGGATTTCCTCAAGCGCCACGAAGGCGAGAGCGGCATCGTCTACTGCCTGTCGAAAAGAAAGACCGAAGAGACGGCCGCCTGGCTGCGCGACCAGGGCTACGATGCGCTCGCCTACCATGCCGGCATGGACAAGGCCGCGCGCGAGGCCAACCAGAAGCGCTTCCAGCACGGCGAGGCGGTCGTCATGGTCGCCACCATCGCCTTCGGCATGGGCATCGACAAGCCGGACGTGCGCTTCGTCGCCCATATCGATCTGCCAGGCAGCATCGAGGCGTACTACCAGGAGACCGGCCGCGCCGGGCGCGACGGCCTGCCCTCCGACACGCTGATGCTCTACGGCTACGAGGACATCGCGCTGCGCAGCCGCTTCATCGAGGAGTCGGAGGCGTCCGACCAGCGCAAGCGCATGGAGCGGCAGAAGCTCGACGCGCTGCTGGGTCTGGCCGAGACGGCCGGCTGCCGCCGGCAGGTGCTGCTGTCCTATTTCGGCGACCGTTGCGCACCGTGCGGCAATTGCGACACCTGCGTCGAGCCGCCGAAGCTGTTCGACGGAACGGTCGCCGCGCAGAAGGCGCTGTCGTGCATCTACCGCACCGGCGAGCGGTTCGGGCAGGCCTATATCGCCGACGTACTGCTTGGCGTCGAGAACGAGCGCATCGCCCAGTTCCGCCATGACCGCATCTCCACCTTCGGCATCGGCACCGAGCACGACAACCGCACATGGCGGGCGATCCTGCGCCAGTTGATCGCGCTCAGGCTTGTCGACGTCGATCTGGCCGGCCATGGCGGCCTGTCGATTTCGACCGCCGGCCGGGATTTCCTGCGCGACAAGCCGAGCCTGATGCTGCGCGTGCCGCGCCCTGTGCGCGCCCGCCGCGGCACGGTGACGCGCAACGCCGCGCAGACGGCCGTCGCCGAAAGCGACCGCGCGCTGTTCCAGGCGCTGCGGCAGAAACGACTGGAGTTGGCGCGCGCGCAGAACGTACCGCCCTATGTCATCTTCCACGACAAGACGCTGATCGAACTCGCTGGGGCGCGCCCCAAGTCACGCCGCGAGATGGCGGATGTGCCGGGCGTCGGCGAGTCCAAGCTGGATCGCTACGGCCCCGCTTTCCTCGCGGTCATCGCGGAACACGTCTGACAGGCAGCCTGGACCATCCGCGCAGGACGCCCTCGCCGCGATCGGCGAGCACCCGGCGTTGCAGCGGTTGGCCGCCGAAGGCCATCGCCGCGCTTGCATGACGAAAAGAATCATGGTTTGAGTGCGCCCACCACAGGGGTGCTCCGTATTGTCGGGGCTGAGACCGCAGCGCTAAGCCGCGAAACCCTCAAGCTGATCTGGATAATACCAGCGGAGCGAGGCGGATCATGTTTTCTGGCGCACAAGTCGCATTGTACCCCATGACGGACGATTTCGTCCGCGTCATCCTTGGCAGCCTGTCGGCCCTCGATCCGTACCGAGGCCGGTTCCGGATCGAGACCGACGATCTCTCCACCCTGCTGGTCGGACCGCCGCCCGATCTTTTCCCGGCTCTGCGCGACCTTCACGTTGCCGCATCGCGCGGCGGCCTGCATTGCGTGATGCATGCCACGGTGTCGCGGGGCTGCCCCGGCGAGCCGGACGACCCGATCTGCACGCCCATCGAGGGCCGCACGGCCGAAACGCCGCTCGGCGAGCGGGTCGAGGCAGCGTTGGAGGCCGTGCAAAGCGCCGCGCCGACAGGGCAGGACGTCGCCGCGCAGTTGTCGCTCTATCCCCTCGGCGCCACGCATCACATGGACGAGATCTACGGCTGCATCGATCTGATGAAGCGGTCGGGCGTGTTCGGCCGGTCGAAGAATTTCTGCACGACGCTGCGGGGCGACGCGGGGTCGGTCTTCGCCACGCTCAGCGAGGCCTTCCTGCGTTTCGGATCGCCGGAGGGCCATCTGGCGATGGACCTCACCGTTTCGGCAAACAGCCCGAGGCCGGCCTGAGCCACGCGCGCGGGCGCGGATATCCGCCATGCCGAACACGCCGTCCTTCCTGGCCAGAACAGGCCCCGCGGCCGTAGCGATCGCGTCGCTCCTGGTCGCCTGGCAGCTTTACAGCGATCTGTCGGGCATCAGCCAGACGACGCTGCCATCGCCTTTGCGTGTTGCCGGGCAAGCCTGGCTGAACCGTCGAGCACTCGCCGACAACGCGCTGCCCACCATCCGTGCGACGCTGCTCGGATTCTCCTGCTCGCTCGCCGGCGCCTTTCTGCTCTCGGCCGCGATGAATTTCTTCGCGCCTGTGCGGCGGGCGCTGTTCCCCGTCTTCGTCATCAGCCAGACCCTGCCGCTCGTGGCGATCGCCCCGCTGGTCGTGCTATGGTTCGGCTTCGGCCTGCTGCCCAAGATCCTGCTTGTCGCCCTGGTGACCTTCTTTCCCATGCTGGTCGCGCTGGTGCAGGGATACGAATCCACGGAAAAGGAGATCACGCTTTTGCTCCGCTCCATGGGAGCGTCGCGCTGGCGTTCGTTCTGGCTGGCCCGCGCGCCGTCGGCCCTGCCGTTCTTCTTCGCCGGCCTGCGCATCTCCATCACCTATGCAGTGGTCGGCGCGATCTTCGCCGAATATGCCGGCGCGACGCGCGGTCTCGGCATCTATATCCTCAAGGCCAAGAACAATTTCCGACCCGATCTCGTGCTCGCCGCCGTGGCCATCAGCGCCGCGCTGACGCTGGTGCTTTTTGCCGCCACCGGCCTCGTGCAGCGCCTCGCCATGCCATGGCTGCGCCTGGAGCAGAAGCCAACGCGATGAGGCCCAAGCTCGAATTGGAAAGCGTCCGCAAGGCGTTCGACGCAACGAAGGTGCTGGACGGGATCTCGCTGTCGGTGCGCGAGGGCGAGTTCGTTTCCATCCTCGGGCCGTCGGGGGCCGGCAAGTCGACGGTCTTCCAGATCCTGACGGGCGGCATCGAGGCAGACGGCGGCGCGATCCGTCTGGACGGCGAGCCGCTCGCGACGCGGCAGGGGCGCTTCGCCTTCATGCCCCAGCGCGATGCGCTGATGCCGTGGCGTCGCATCATCGACAACGCGACGCTCGGACTGGAGGTACAGGGTGTGCCGCGCCGAGCCGCACGGGACAAGGTGCAGCCACTCTTCCCCGAGTTCGGCCTCGCAGGTTTCGAAAACCATTATCCGGCACAGCTTTCCGGCGGCATGCGCCAGCGGGCTGCCCTTCTGCGCACTGTCGTGCAGGAACGCGACATGCTTTTGCTGGACGAACCGTTCGGCGCGCTGGACGCACTGACACGCGTGGGCATGCAGCGCTGGCTCGAAGCCATGTGGAAGCGCCATCGCTGGACGGCGCTGCTGGTCACGCACGACGTACGTGAGGCCGTTTTCCTTTCTGACCGCATCTACGTGCTGTCGGCGCGCCCGGCGCGGGTCCTGCACGAAGTCCCGGTGCCTTTGCCGCGGCCACGCGATGCGGGCGCCGCGGGATTGCGGCAGGCCAGCGCCATCGAAGCCGCCGTGCTGGAAAGCCTTCTCAACCCCGAAGCAACAGAAGGGTCGAACAGATGACAATGATAAACCGCCGCCACGTCCTCGCCCTCGGCCTTGCAGCCGCCTGCGCTCCGGCGGCTCCAGCCTGGCCCTCGCCGGCGCGCGAGAAGGTCTCGGTCGCGCTCGACTGGACGCCGAACACCAACCATATCGGCCTTTATGTGGCGCGCGACAAAGGCTTCTATGCCAACGCCGGGCTGGACGTCGATATCCTGCCCTATATCGACACCAGCGCCGGCACGCTGGTGGCTAACCAGGTTGCGGATTTCGGGGTGGTCGGCTCCATCGGGCTGTTCACCCAGCGCGCCGCCGGCGCCGACCTAAAGGCGGTCTATGCCGTGGTGCAGACGGAAACCGGCCGACTCGTCTTCAACGCCGGCAGGGCCGACATAAGGCGACCGAAGGATCTCGACGGCAAGGTCTATGGCGGCTTCGGCAGCAATTGGGAGACGGAACTGATTGGGACGCTGATCCGCAACGACGGCGGCGCAGGCAGGTTCGAGACGGTGACGCTCGGCACGTCCGCCTACGAGGCGCTGGCGAACGGCGCGGTCGACTTCACCCTCGAGGTCTATACCTGGGAAGGCGTCCTGGCCGAACTGGAAGGCAATCGGCAGACGGCCTTCCGCTACGCCGACTACGGCGTGCCGGACGAGCACACGACCCTGATCGCCTCCAGCGACGCCTATCTGTCGCAGCATCCGGACGCGGCCACAGCCTTCGCGCAGGCGACGCGCAGGGGCTATGCCTTCGCCGTCGAGCACCCGCAGGAAGCTGCCGCCGTTCTGGTCGGCGCCAACAAGGACATGCCGGCGGATGCGGCCCTGATCGAGGCTTCCCTGAAGACCCTGATAGAAGGCCACTATCTTGCGCGGCCGGACGGCACGGTCGGCGAAATCGACGGAGCGAAGACGGAGGCGATGGGCGACTTCCTGTTCGCGGCCGGCATCCTTCTGGACGCGGACGGCAAAGCCCTCGCCAGCCGCCCGGCCTTCGCCGACTACTACACCAACCGCTGCCTGGCCGGCGCCTGACGGGGCCGCCGGCGCGATTTCGTCTCATGCGGCAGCGACAATAAGCGGGCCCGGTTTCCTCAACGCGCCATGAATGAAGAGCGTGCGGCGCAAATGATTCTTCTTGCCAAACATTGGTAGAGTGATCATACCAGTATGTCAGATGACGATTGGCGGACCTTCGTCGGAATTCAGGGAGTAAGACCAGATGACAACGATTGCGCTGTTCGGTGCTGGCGGCAAAATGGGCTATCGCCTTGCCGCCAACCTCAAGGGGTCGGCCTACGAGGTTCGCCACGTGGAGACCGGCGAGGGCGGCCGTGCCCGCCTGAAGGAAGGGCTTGGCTTCGACGCCGTCGAGGGGAACCGGGCGCTCGACGGTGCCGACGTCGTCATCCTCGCCGTTCCGGACACGCTGATCGGCAAGGTCTCCGCAGGCATAGAGAAGCAGCTAAAGCCAGGCACGATGGTGATCGTGCTCGATGCGGCGGCGCCGGCGGCAGGGCACCTGCCGAAGCGCCCCGACCTCACCTATTTCATCACCCATCCCTGCCATCCGCCGTTGTTCAACGATGAAACCGACATGGCTGCGAAGAAGGACTATTTCGGCGGCATCAAGGCCAAGCAGCATATCGTCAGCGCGCTCATGCAGGGCCCCGAGAGCGACTATGCCAAGGGCGAGGCCATCGCGCGGACGATCTGGGCGCCGGTGATGCGCTCCCACAGGGTGACCGTCGAGCAACTGGCCATGCTCGAGCCGGCGCTGGCGGAGACGATGTGCGCCTCCCTGCTCGTCGTGATGAAGGAAGGCCTCGACGAGGTCGTGCGACGCGGTGTCGACCGCCAGGCGGCGCTGGATTTTCTGCTCGGCCATATCAACGTGCTCGCCTCGGTGATCTTCGGGGAGCGCGAAGGCGCCTTCTCCGACGCCTGTAACAAGGCCATCGAGTTTGGCGTGCCGGCGTTGATGCGCGACGACTGGAAGCATGTCTTCGAGCCTGATGAGATCGCCGCCAGCATCAGGCGTATCACCTGAGTCTCGCCTCGCTTTCCAATCGGGCGGCCGCGCGATGTCACCATCGGGTACATGTCACCTGAATTTGTGGTTGACTCATTATACCAGTTGGCATTAGCTGGTTTCACCCCGGACCGATCGCGGACCTTAAATCGATGCCGGGACGAGTGGAGGAAGGCGGGAAAGGGGCGCGAGATCGGGCGAAAACCGGCGACGGTTTTTTCCGGAGCCGACCCGCAGGCTGATTTTAGCGCTTTGCGAAATGCAGACGATTGCCTCGATCGAGGCAGAGTGTTCAACGGGAGGACTTCATGAAATTCACGCGCAGAATGACGCTGGCGGCGTTCGCCGGCATGTTGGCCATCGGCACGGCAGTACCGGCCTATGCCGCCGATCTCGTCGCCATCATCACGCCGTCGCACGACAACCCGTTCTTCAAAGCGGAGGCGGAAGGCGCTGATGCCAAGGCCAAGGCGCTCGGCTACGACACGCTGGTGCTGGTGCATGACGACGACGCCAGCAAGCAATCGGAACTGATCGACACCGCCATCGGCCGCGGCGCCAAGGCGATCATCCTGGACAATGCCGGCGCGGACGCCACGGTCGCCGCCGTGCAGAAGGCCAAGGACGCCGGCATTCCGTCATTCCTGATCGACCGCGAGATCAATGCCAGCGGCGTCGCCATGGCGCAGATCGTCTCGAACAACTACCAGGGCGCGCAGCTCGGCGCCCAGGAATTCGTCAAGCTGATGGGTGAGAAGGGTGCCTATGTCGAGCTGGTCGGCAAGGAGTCCGACACCAACGCCGGCATTCGCTCCAAGGGTTACCACGACGTCATCGACGACTATCCGGACCTGAAGATGGTGGCGCAGCAATCGGCCAACTGGAGCCAGACGGAAGCCTATTCCAAGATGGAATCCATCCTGCAGGCCAATCCCGACATCAAGGGCGTCATCTCCGGCAACGACACGATGGCGATGGGCGCCATTGCGGCGCTCCAAGCCGCCGGCAAGAAGGACGTCATCGTCGTCGGCTTCGACGGCTCCAACGACGTGCGCGACTCCATCAAGGCGGGCGGCATCAAGGCGACCGTGCTGCAGCCCGCCTACGCGCAGGCGCAGATGGCCGTCGAGCAGGCCGACGCCTTCATCAAGAACGGCACCAAGCCGAAGGAAGAGAAGCAGTTGATGGACTGCGTGCTCATTACGCCCGACAATGCTTCCAAGCTGGAAACGTTTGCCCTGACCGACTGATGGGTGGATCTCGGCCGACCGCGGGGAGAGGACCGGCGTCCCCTCCCCGTCTCCATTCATGGACGTTCGCTCAATGCCACAGAATTCGATCCGGTTAAGCTTCGCGGTGGTGGCGCTGCTTGCGTTGGCGGCCTGCAAGGTCCTGCCGACGGGTACGACACCGGGCGGCGACAAGCCTGCCGCCTTCGATCCCGACGCCGCGGTAGCCGAAATGTGGGACGGGAAGGTGCTGCCTTACCTTGAGGCCAAGGCCGGGCCGTTCGCCGAAGTGGAGAAGGTGGCCAGGGCCGATCCGGCGGCAGCCGGCGCGAAGTACGGCAATGTCAACAAGCAGGCGAACTCACCCTGGACCTATGCCGCGACGATCGAGGGCAAGATCGTCGCCGCCAATACGCAGTCGCGCGCCGCGACCATCGACGTGGATGTCGACGGCGACGACAAGGCCGACGCCCGTGTCCAGATCGGGCCGGCCATCCGCGGCACGGCGCTGCGTGACGTGCTCGATTTCGTCGATTTCAATTCCTTCACCAATCAGATCGACTACGCCCAGTTCGGCAAGGCATTCAACATGCATGTCAACAAGACCGTGCTCGGAACTTTGCCGCGCGATGCCCTGGAAGGGCGAACCGCCAAGGTGCTCGGCGCCTTCGCCGCCTCGGGCGGAACCGATCTGCCGCTGGCGACGCCGGCCGAGATCGAAATCGGGCCGAAGCCATGATCGGGAATGACGACAACATTATTCTCAAGCTGGAGGATGTCTCGAAGGTCTATTCCGGCACGGTTGCGGTCAAGCAGGCCTCCTTCGAGGTACGGCGCGGCGCCGTCAACGTGCTGGTCGGCGAGAACGGCGCCGGCAAATCGACGCTGATGAAGATCATCGCCGGCGTCGAGCAGCCGACCCTCGGCCGCATCCTGCTCGATGGCAAGGAGGTCTCCTTCGCCTCCGCCGGCGACGCCGCCGCGCACGGCATCGCCATGGTGTTCCAGGAACTCAACCTGTTCGGCAACCTTTCGGTGGCCGAAAACATCTTCGCCACGCGCGAGGTCACCAACGCCGTCGGCAAGATCGACCACAGGGAGCAAAACCGCCGCGCCGCCTTGTTCCTCGACCGCCTACAGGCCGGCATCCGACCGGACATGCTGGTCGAGGACCTGATGATCGGCCAGCAGCAGCTTGTCGAGATCGCCAAGGCCGTCTCGCTCGACGCCCGCGTGCTGATCATGGACGAGCCCACCTCGGCGCTGAGCGCCGCGGAAGTGGAAATCCTTTTCAAGGTGGTCGCCGACCTCAAGGCCCAGGGCGTGGCGATCGTCTACATCTCGCATCGCCTGGAGGAACTGATCCGTATTGGCGATACCATCACCGTGCTGCGCGACGGCCGCGTCACCGGCAGCGAACTGGTGAAGAACATCGACACGCAATGGATCGTGCGCCAGATGATCGGCTCCGACGCCAAGGATTTCGCCAAGGCCGATGGCCACCGGCCCGGCGAAGAGATGTTTCGCGTCGAGGAGATATGCCTGCCGCGCGCGACCGGCGGTCTGGCCGTCGATCATGTCTCGCTGTCGCTTCGCGGCGGCGAGATCCTCGGCATTTACGGGCTGATGGGCGCCGGGCGCTCGGAACTGTTCGACTGCATCATGGGTCGCCATTCGCAGTCTACGGGCAAGGTCTTCCTCGACGGCAAGGAAATCCGCCAGCGCGATACGGCAAGTCGTATCCGGCGCGGCCTGGCGCTGATCCCCGAAGACCGCCAGCGCGAGGGCCTGGTCTCGATCCTGTCGGTGGCGACCAACCTCACCATGTCCAGCCTGCGGCGCTTCGCCAGCCTTTTCCACATCAACGGCAAGGCGGAGCGGCATGCCGTCGACGGCATGGTGAAGGAACTGTCGATCAAGGTAGCAGACCCTGTACAGGAAGTTTCCTCGCTGTCGGGCGGCAACCAGCAGAAGGTCGTCATCGGCAAGGCGTTGCTGACGAAACCGAAGGTGCTGCTCATGGACGAGCCGAGCCGCGGCATCGATGTCGGCGCCAAGGCGGACGTGTTCCGCACCATGCGGCGCCTGTCGCAGGAAGGGTTGGGCATCCTGTTCGCCACCTCCGACCTCGACGAGGTGATGGCGCTGTCGGATCGAATCGCGGTGATGAGCAACGGCAAGCTGACCGGCCTGTTCGAGCGCTCGGAGGCGACGGAGGACGCGGTGATCGCCGCTTCGGCGCTGGGCCACGGGCCGACGGAAAAAACGGGAGAAACGCTTCATGGTTGACGCCACCGCAAACACGCGCGAAGGCGCGGCAAGCGGCGGCTCGCTGCTGCTGACGCTGATGAAGGCGCGCACCTTCATCGCGCTGATCGCCGTCGTCCTGTTCTTCTCCTTCGCGGTGCCGACCTTCCTGTCGACAGCGAACCTGATCCTGATGTCGAAGCACGTGGCGCTGAACGCCTTCCTCGCCATGGGCATGACCTTCGTCATCATCACCGGCGGCATCGACCTTTCCGTCGGCTCGATCGTCGGCCTGTGCGGCATGGTAGCCGGCTATCTGATGCTGAACGGGGTCGATCTCCTGATCGGTTACACGGTCTATTTCAACGTCATCGAGATCGTCGCCATTACGCTTGTGGTCGGCACGATCATCGGCGCCGTCAACGGACTGTTGATCACCCGCCTCAATGTCGCGCCCTTCATCGCCACGCTGGGCACGCTCTACGTGGCGCGCGGTGCGGCGCTGCTTTCTTCGGACGGCCGCACCTTCCCCAACCTCGTCGGCAGCGTCGACATCGGCAACACCGGTTTCGGCTATCTCGGCGCCGGGCGCATCCTCGGCCTGCCGGTGTCGGTCTGGCTGCTGATCGTGGTGGCGCTCGCCGCCGCCTACCTCGCCCGCTTCACACCGCTCGGCCGGCATATTTTCGCGGTCGGCGGCAACGAGCGCGCGGCGCGCGTGTCGGGCGTGCGCGTCGATCTGGTGAAGATGTTCGTCTACATGTTCTCCGGCTTCTGCGCCGCCATCGTCGGGCTGATCATCTCCTCGGAACTGATGGCCTCGCATCCCGCCACCGGCGAGAGCTTCGAATTGAACGCCATCGCCGCTGCCGTGCTGGGCGGCACGTCGATGTCGGGCGGGCGCGGCACGATCGGCGGCACCATCGTCGGCGCCTTCGTCATCGGCATCCTGTCGGACGGTCTGGTGATGATGGGCGTCTCCTCGTTCTGGCAGATGGTGATCAAGGGTCTCGTCATCATCGTGGCCGTCGTCGTCGACCAGGTGCAGCGCCGGCTGCAGAGCCGCGTGACGCTGATGCAGATGGCGAAGGTCGGCTGACATGACGGAATTGCGCGGCGCACTAATCGGCTGTGGCTTCTTCGCCGTCAACCAGATGCACGGCTGGCGCGATGCCGGCGGGGCGTCGATCGTCGCGATCTGCGACCGGGATCCGGCGCGGCTGAAGATCGTCGGCGACCAGTTCGGCATCGAGCGCCGCTACACTGATGCCGACGCAATGCTTCAAGCCGAAAGTCTGGACTTCCTCGACATCGCCACGACCGTGCAGACGCACAGGCCGCTGGTGGAGCTGGCCGCCTCTCACAAACTACCCGTGATCTGCCAGAAGCCGTTCGCGCCGAAGCTGGCCGACGCAAAGGCGATGGTCGCGGCCTGCGCCGATGCCGGCGTGCCGCTGATGGTGCACGAGAATTTCCGCTGGCAGTCGCCGATCCAGGCGGTGAAGCGCATCATCGAGTCCGGCGAGATCGGCACGCCGTTTTTCGGCCGCATCTCGTTCCGCTCCGGCTACGACGTTTTTTCCGGCCAACCTTATCTCGCCACCGGAAAGCGTTTCATCGTCGAGGATCTCGGCATCCATATTCTCGACATCGCCCGCTTCCTGCTCGGCGACGTCGAGACGCTGACGGCGCGGACCCAACGCGTCAACCGGAACATCGCCGGCGAGGACGTGGCGACCATGCTGCTGGAGCACGTGCCAGGCGTCACCTCTGTCGTCGATTGCAGCTACGCGACCAAATTGCCGGTCGAGCCGTTCCCGGAGACGCTGGTGGAGATCGACGGCGACGAGGGCACGATCCGGCTCAGTCAGGGTTATCGGCTTCAGGTGCAGGGGCGTGCAGGAGCCACCACGCGGGACGTGTCTCCGCCGCTGCTGCCTTGGGCCTCCCGGCCCTGGCACAACATACAGGAAAGCGTCGCCGCGATTCAGAAACACTGGGTCGAGTGCCTGACCGCAGGCAAGGAACCGGCGACATCCGGCGCCGACAACCTCAGGACGTTCGCCCTGGTCGAGGCGGCCTACACCGGCGCTGCCAGTGGTCAGCCGGTTCGCATCGATGACCTGCTGAAATGACCGTCGATCCTTTCCTTCTCTGCGGCACGAAGGCGACAGAAGCTGCTCCGGTCCGGCTCAGCGCGGGCGCCCTCAGCGCCGATTTCGTCGGCGGGAATTTGCGCACTGTCTGCCATGACGGCACCGAGGTATTGCGAGCCATCGCCTATATCGTGCGCGACCGCGACTGGGGCACCTACGAGCCGGCGCTGACGGATCTGCGCATCGAACAGGGCGATGACGGTTTCTCGGTGCGCTATTCAGCCAGTTGCGAAGGGCCGGGTGGGAGCCGTCTCGATTTTCGCGCCGCCATCGAAGGCCATGCCGACGGCCACCTCGTCTTCGACGTGAGCGCGCTTCCCGAAAGCGATTTCGAGACCAACCGCTGCGGCTTCTGCATCCTGCACCCGATCTCCGGTCTCGCCGACAGTCCGATAAGGGTCGAGCACACCGACGGCAGCGTGGAGGACACGAGACTGCCGCTGCTGATCGATCCCTGGCAGCCCTTCAAGGACATGCGGGCCATCACCCATCAGGTGCGCCCGGGCATCAGCGCCGAATGCCGCATGGAAGGCGACGTGTTCGAGATGGAAGACCAGCGCAACTGGTCGGATGCCTCCTACAAGACCTATGTCCGGCCGCTCGCGCTGCCGTGGCCCTACGTCCTGCCGGCTGGCCAAACCGTGCGCCAGACGGTCAATCTTCGTGTCACGGGAGCCGGAAAGATCCCGGCCATTTCGAAGAGGGTCGATCCGGTGCGCATCGAACTCGGCGAAGCCGGGTCGAAGCTCCCCGACATCGGCGTGGTGATCTACCCCGAAGACGTCGAGACCGCCTTGCAACAGTTGCCGATGCTCTCGATGCTCGGCCCGCAACAGTTCCTGCTCCACTTCGACCCGACACGCGGCCACGGCCGGGACGCCCTTCAGGCCTACACCATGCTTGCAGCGTCTTTCCCGGCGAGCACGACACTCGAATGCATCGTCGCCTGTACCGGCGATCTCGACAAGGAGTTGTCGGGACTTGCGGAAATGACGCGTCAGGCGGGGTTGCGGCTGGACGCCGTTGCGGTTTCGCCCTCGGTCGACCGGCAGTCGACGCCACCGGGCAGCGAGTGGCCGGACTGCCCGCCGCTCGAAGACGTCTACGCCGCGGCACGCCACGCGTTTCCCGACATTCGCCTCGGCGGCGGCATGTTCAGCTATTTCACCGAGCTCAACCGCAAGCGCGTGCCGGCCGGAAAGCTCGATTTCATCACCCATTGTACCTGCCCGATCGTGCATGCGGCGGACGACCTCAGCGTCATGCAATCGCTGGAGGCGCTGCCCTTCATCACCCGGTCGACGCGGGCGATCTACGGAGCGAAGCCTTATCGGATCGGCCCTTCCACCATCGCCATGCGGCAAAATCCTTATGGCGGCGCGACCAAGGACAATCCAAAAGACCAGCGCATCGCCATGGCCAATCGCGACCCGCGCCAGACCGGGCTCTTCGCTGCTGCATGGACGATCGGCTACGCCGCGCGGGTGGCGCCGGCCGGACTGGAAATGCTTACATTGTCGGGTTTCACGGGACCGTTCGGCGTCCTTGCCGGGCCGGGCGAATCCGCTGCCGAAGGGCAGCCGCGCCCGATCTTCCAGGCCGTCAAGGGGCTCTGCGAACTCGCCGGGCTAACGCAGATCTCGACGAAAACCAGCGACGAGACGCGCGTTCTGGCATTGGCGGCGCGCACCGCCTCAGGCGAGACGATCGCGTGGCTGGCAAATCTGACGCCGGAAACCGTATCGGTGGATGCCTCGGAACTTGGCCGAGGCGATCTTGTCATGCAGCCTTACGCCATAGCGCGGATCGACCAGGCTGGAAAAGCAGGCAGCGGTTCCGCATCCCCACTTGCTTGATCGCCGGGCGGATCGTCACTCGTTGGACGACGATCCGCCCGCGGCGATCGCTCTTACTTCCCGGAGCTCATGACATAGAGGGCGCGCGAACGCTCGAGGTGCTTGACCATCGCCTTCTCGGCACCGTCGGCATCCTTCTTCTCGATGCGGTCGATGATCTCCTCGTGCTCGGTCAGCGTGAACTTTTCCTTGCCGGTCCAGATGAGCATCTCGGTGTGATATTCCTTCAGCCATCCAAGCATCGCTTCACTGACCGCGACGTAGATCGGATTGCCCGAGATCGCCGCGATCCGGGTATGAAACCGCATATCGGCGGAGATGAAGGCCTCGGCATCGCCGCGCGCCGCGCGCTGCTCGCCGACGATCGCCCTGAGCGTCGCCACGTCTTCGAGCGTGGCCTTTTCGGCAGCTTCCCTGACCATGCCCCGCTCGAAGAAGATGCGCGCGCTCTTCAGATGCTCCAGCGTGTCCTTCGACGACGACAGGATGATCTTGGCCGCGCCATCAACCTGCTTGATGATCGATTTCGCCGTAAGCTGCAGTACCTTGGCGCGCTCTCCGTGCGAGATGGCTACCAGTCCCATGTTGCTCAACGCCTGCATGGCTTCGCGGATTGCCGGCCGGCCGACCTCGAACCGCTCCATCAGTTCCCGCTCCGACGGCATCTCGTCCCCCGGCTGCAGGTCTCCGCTGGTGATGAGGCGCTGCAGCCTGACAAAGACTTCATCGGAAAGCTTGCGCCGGACGATCGGCTCCGAACGGTTCATCGTCGCGAATCACTCCTTTAGGCCTGCTTCCAATCTAGCACTGCGGCGGCAATCTCCGGAATGCCCTGCCTTTCCGCGGCGCTTCGCCGGGCAGGATACTGCTTGCAATGCTTAGATACTCATTATACCAGATTCCGAGCGGAGGGAATTCATTTCCTGCCTTTCAGTCTGGTGGACGGCCATGATCACCCTCACCTATCGCATCGAGACCTCGGGCAGCATCGAGGCGCTGGCTGCCAAAATCGCAAGCGACCAGTCGACCGGCACGTTCGTCGCTCTGCCGGGCGAAACCGAGGAACTGAAGGCACGGGTGGCGGCGCGCGTCCTGGCGATCCGGCATCTGGCCGCCGCTGAGCGGCCCTCGATCCCCACGACTGGCGTCGGGCCCTTCAAGCGCGCCGATGTCGAGGTCGGCTTCCCGCTCGACGCCATCGGCACCGATCTCGCGGCGCTGATGACGATCGCGATCGGCGGCACCTATTCGATCAGGGGCCTCTCGGGAATCCGCGTCGTCGACATGAAGCTGCCGCCCGAGTTCGAAGGCGATCATCCCGGCCCACGATTCGGCATAGCCGGCAGCCGCCGGCTGACCGGCGTCGAGGATCGCCCGATCATCGGCACGATCGTCAAGCCGGCGCTTGGCCTGCGACCGCCTGAGACGGCGGCGATGGTGGGCGAGTTGATCGACGCCGGCGTCGACTTCATCAAGGACGACGAGAAGCTCATGAGCCCCGCCTATTCGCCGCTGTCGGAGCGGGTGAAGGCGATCATGCCGCTGATCCTCGACCATGAGCAGAAGACCGGCAAGAAGGTGATGTATGCCTTCGGCATCTCGCATGCCGATCCGGACGAGATGATGCGCAACCACGACATGGTGCTTGAAGCCGGTGGCAATTGCGCTGTGGTCAACATCAACTCCATCGGCTTTGGCGGCATGGCTTTCCTGCGGAAGCGTTCCGGCCTGGTGCTGCACGCGCATCGCAATGGCTGGGACATTCTTACCCGCCATCCCGGCCTCGGCATGGATTTCGGGGTCTGGCAGCAGTTCTGGCGGCTGCTCGGCGTCGACCAGTTCCAGATCAACGGCATCGCCTCGAAGTACTGGGAGCCGGACGACTCCTTCGTTCGTTCCTTCGAAGCGGTGACGGCCCCCATCTTCTCGCCTGTCGATTGCGCGCTGCCCGTGGTCTGTTCCGGCCAATGGGGCGGACAGGCACCGGAGACCTATCAACGTACCGGGCGCACGGTCGACCTCCTCTATCTTTGCGGCGGCGGCATCGTCAGTCACCCGGACGGTCCCGGCGCCGGGGTGCGCGCCGTGCGGCAGGCCTGGCAGGCGGCGGTGGAAGACATTCCCCTGAACGAATTCGCCAGGGACCATGTCGAACTGGCGCGCTCGATCGAGAAGTTCGCCGACGGCAGCGGAGCCTGAGCATGCATAACCTGCTCCTCAGCTACTACGGCGACGACCTCACCGGTTCGACCGACGTGATGGAGGCGCTCGAGCTCGGCGGCGTCCCGACCGTCCTCTTCACGCGCGAGCCGGACGCCAGCCTGCTGGCGCGCTTCGCGCATTGCCGTGCCGTCGGCTTGGCGGGAACAAGCCGTAGCGAATCCCCGCAATGGATGGATACGCATCTCAAGAACGCATTCGCCTGGCTGAAGTCGCTTCAGGCGGAAATCTGCCACTACAAAGTCTGCTCGACCTTCGATTCGAGCCCTGCCATCGGCAATATCGGCCGGGCGATCGAGATCGGCCGTGCCGTGTTCGAGCAGAACTGCGTGCCGCTGGTGGTGGGTGCGCCGCAGCTTCGGCGCTACACCGCCTTCGGTCATCTCTTCGCCGCCTATCGCGACAGATATTACCGGATCGACCGCCATCCGGTGATGAGCCGCCATCCCTCGACGCCGATGGACGAATCCGACCTCCTGATCCATCTGTCGCGTCAGACAGACCTTCCGTCCGAGCTGCTCGACCTGGCCGCGCTGCGGTCTCCTGCTCTGTCTTCGGCCTTCGACAGGCTGGCCGCGAATGCTGCGATCCTGCTCGTCGACGTCGACAGTCCCGAAAGCCAGGCGCTGGCCGGCAAGGAAATCTGGCGCGCGCGCAGGCACGGTGGATATTTCGTCGCCGGCTCTTCGGGCGTCGAATACGCGCTGCTTGCCGAATGGAATGGAAACGGCGCCCCGGCCACCGGCACGACTTTTGCGCGACCCGGCGCCGTCGACCGGATCGCGGTGGTGTCCGGCAGTTGCTCGCCGACAACCGAACGGCAGATCCGGCACGCAATGACCAACGGTTTCGACGGAATCGAGGTGGATCCGATCGAGCTGGTTTCGGAGCATTCCGACAAGGCGATCGTACGTGCGACGGCCGCCGCACAGGCCAGCCTGGAGACAGGCCGCAGCGTCGTCCTCTATACGGCGCTTGGCCCTGCTGCGGACCGGGGCGCGGAGATCGACCGCCAGCAGGGTGCGCGCCACAAACTCGGCCGCGGACTCGGAGACTTGCTTCGAAAGCTGACCGCAGAACAGCGGTTGAAGCGCGTGATCATCGCCGGCGGCGACACATCGAGCCATGCCCTTGGCCAGATGGGTGTCGACGCACTGACTGTTCGTATGCCGCTGCCGGCATCACCCGGCTCGCCGCTCTGCGTCGCCCATTCGGGCATCACGGCAATCGACGGGCTGGAGGTCGCGCTGAAGGGCGGCCAGGTCGGCACCGACCGTTATTTCTCGGTCATCCGTGATGGTCTCGATGATTGACAATGCCGTGCCGCGCTCGTCAGGAATCTGGTTCGTTGTCGCCAAGATACCGGCCATGATGCAGCCTTGAAGGCTGTTATAAAAAAACCCTGGCGGCGTGGGTGACAGAGCAAGGATGCACAACCCAAGCCCAATCAGCTTCACCCCGATGGCCAAAACCTGCCGCGCACAGAATCGGCGGAGCGGACGGCCGGCCCATGGTGACGCGGCACCCATCGTTACGAGCATCACCGAGCTTCCCAGGAAGATCGTGGGCAAAGCCGCTCCAAACTCGGCGGCAATTTCTCCCGCCGGCATGGGAAGAACGCCGATCATGCCCCACCCCGTGATCGGGGTCGGCGCCAGAAGCAATATGACGAGAGCATGGCGTTGTGTCGATTGCGCCGTTCCGGATCGCATCCAGGCGGCTCCTACCGGCTCACCTATGCCATCGCGGCTGCCTCAGCCCACATGTGAGCCGACCCGACTGACTGGTGAGGATTCGGCTAACGGAAGCCATATGTCCTCCTCTAAGTGCGCCACAAGAGGCGGCAGGGCCGTGACATTCGGCAATTACATGGGCCGCTGCTCAAAAATTGTATCTGCTTTTTTCGTCGCCGATCTCGCTGCGCAATCGTTCCCTGACGCAAGGCGGTCATCTACTGTGCATGGATGATGTTAAACAGCCGGGAAGAGGCGACGAGTCAGCCGGCCCTCATTAATTTTGAGCGACGCCGTCCATGACCGCGCGGATTGGCGGCGCATCCTTCATGTCCGTGTGCACCGCCATCCAGACTTCACGCGTCAGCGGCGGCTCATCGGGATCGGCAACAATGAGTCCGTCCTGTCCATCCGCCATGAAGTCCGGCAGCATCCCGACGCCGCCATGCGCAAGAAGAAAAGCCATCTGCATTTCAAGCGTGCTGGCGCGCAACCCGATCGTGCGACCTTTCAGCAAACTCAACAGTCTCGCCTGTTGAGGCGCGGCGTCCAAGGCTTCGTCATAGGCGACAAATTGCCAGGCGTCGATCGGCGTCGCCTCGAGATATGAGATACTGGCATAGAGCCGGAACTGGCTCTCGCCGATCTTGACGCATGTCAGATCGCCCACCGGAGGGCGCGAAAGACGAACGGCGATGTCCGCCTCGCGCCGGTTCAGCGACGCCTGACGCGTCTCCCCGATAACGCGCACGCGAATGCCCGGATGCTGACGGCGCAGATCAGCCAGAGGCTGAGCCAATCTTGCTGTCGCATAGGCAGGGGGCGCGCTGATCGTCACGTCAGCGACAAGCGGCGATTGTCGACCCGCCTTGGCGCGCTCCACAGCGGCGGCGGCCTCCTGCATCGCGCATAGAATCCCCGCGATTTTTTCGCCCTCGGCTGTGATACGGAAACGCCGGCCGCGGCGGTCCACCAGCTTGAGACCGGTCTGCGCCTCCAGGCGCGCGACCCGGCGCGCAACCGTCGCATGTTCGACGCCGATCAACCGCGCCGCGCCCGACAGCGAACCTGTCTCCGAAAGCGCCGCGAAATGGCGAAGATCCTCCCAGTCGGTCATTGTGCGTTTTTTCCCATTCGATAGGACAATATAGGGAATTTATTATCAGGCGTCATTCGGCGATTCTGAACGCACCCTCAAACGGAGACAGAACATGGACAAGAAGGTGCAGATCGCCGCCGTCGGCGGTGTCGATCAACTGATCATATCGGCAGATGAGCCCTCCGCACCCGGGCCTGGCGAGGTGCGTGTTCGCCATGAGGCGATCGGTGTGAGCTTCATCGACATTTATCACCGGACCGGTCTTTATCCGCTGCCGCTCCCGGCGACGCTCGGCGTCGAAGGCGCAGGCGTCGTCGAGGCTGTCGGCCCTGATGTCAGCCGCCTCTCACCCGGAGATCGGGTGGCCTATGCCGGCGCTCCCGTCGGCGCCTATGCCTCGACCCGTCTTCTGCCAGAGTGGCGCGCTATTGCGCTGCCGGAGAATATCTCGGCGGAGATGACCGCCAGTTCGATGTTGCGCGGCATCACCGCCCACATGCTTTTGACCCGGACATATCCAGTCGATGCCCGGACGACGATCCTCGTGCATGCTGCGGCGGGTGGGATGGGCGGCCTGCTCGTACGTTGGGCGAAGCAGCTCGGCGCGCACGTAATCGGCACGGCCGGATCGCCGGACAAGGCCGCGTTGGCCCGCGCCGCTGGCGCCGACCATGTGATCGTGGGTCGCGCCGCCGATATCGTCGCTGAGATCGCCGCCTACACGGGAGGGCGCGGCGTCGATGTCGTCTATGACGGCGTCGGCGGCGACATGCTGGCCAAGTCACTTGCCTGCGCCAGACCGTTCGGCGTTGTTGCAAGCATCGGCCAGGCCGGCGGCCCGATCCCGCCGATCAACGTCGATGATATCGGCCCGCGTCGCGCGCTGACCCTCGCGCGACCGAGTTTCATGGCCTATTCGGCTGACCGTCAGACATACCGGGCGGCTGCGGAAGCCGTTCTTGCGTTGATGCCGCTCGGTGTCGTGGGTCCTGTCAGCCGGCGGTATGCGCTCGAAAACGTGGCGGATGCGCACGCCGACCTCGAATCCGGCCGCAGCACCGGCAGCCTGGTCCTCATTCCTTAGAGCGCCGATCGGGGCTACCGGCCGATCCGCACCGGCCCTGAAGCGGATACAATGCCAAATGAGACCACTCGCCTTGAGAAAATCATTCCAGCAGCACGCATGGTGACTGATCGAGATCGGCAAGAAGACTTTCGAATCCGAGACCTATCCGTTCAAACGCCATTCCAGCGCTTCGCGACGCTTCAGCCAATATTCTGCGAAACGGCCGTTCTTCCTGATCAGCGCTTCGCGTGAACCTGCCTCGACGATGGAGCCCGCCTCGACAAAGATGATGTTGTCAGCATGGGCGATGGTCTCCATTCTGTGGGCGACGATGAGCACCGTATGATTGCGAAAACCCTTGAGCGCAGCCGCGATGGCGGCTTCGTTGCCTGTGTCCAGCGAACTCGTCGCTTCATCCAGCAGCAGGATCGGAGCGTCCTTGAGCAGAGCGTGCGCGAGGCTCACCCGCTGCCTTTCGCCGCCCGATAGCCGCGAGCCTCCTTCGCCGACCTGCGTGCTCCATCCGCCCAAGCGCGCGACGATCTCGTCCACCCGAGCGGCTTTCGCCGCAGCCTCGATCTCCTGTCGGTGGCGTCCGGCTTCGCGATACGGATGTTCTCGACGATGCTGCCTTCGAAAAGCTGCACGTCCTGGAACACGATCGCAAGCTTCGACATGAGCGTCGCCGGCAGGTATTCGCGAACGTCGCGCCCGGCAACGAGGACCTTGCCGGCATCGGCGTCGCGGAACCGGGCGATCAGCGACAGGATCGTGCTCTTGCCCGAGCCGGACGGGCCGACGATCGCCGTTGTCGTCCCCGGCTCCGCCAGAAATGAAATGTCGTCCAGAACCGTGTTGCCGTTCGGGGCGAACCCGACGCCCCTGAGTTCCACGGACGGCGCTCCCGGCGTTGCATCACTCGCGGGATTCGCCAGTCTGGGCAAGGCGAGGACGTCCGCCGTTCGTCGCCAGGCTCCACGCGCGGACTCGATCGCCGGAAACAGGTCGGACATCGTTTTGAACGGCTCGATATAGCGTGCGACCACCACGATGAGAGCCACGGTCCGGGCCGCGTCCATTGTGCCGTTCGCGAACATCAGCCCGGTCACGGCGATCATCGCCGCCAGCGCCGCCTGCATGGCCAGCGTGAACAGCAGCGTTCCCGGGATGGTCATGAAACTCATGCGAAGTCCGGTGCGGCGCTGCGCGTCGATCGCCGAGCCTAGCGCAGTGTCGGCGACACCTGTGCGGCCGGCGGCGCGCAGCACCATCTGCGCCCTGGCAAACTCGTCGGTGCGCTCGGCCGCTTCTTCCGAAGCCGAGGCGAAATCTTCCTCGGCGCTTCGCATGAGCCGTGCTCCGAAGAGCAGCACCCAGACGAGTATCGGCGCCGCCACGGCGGCGACGACGCCCAGCGGCCAGGCCACGAAGAGGAGCCCAATGCCGATCAGAAAGGGGACAACTATCGCGATGCTCGTCTGTCCGCCGAGATTGACCGCAGCCGCGAAAAGTTCAGGAACCGGTCCCGTCAATGCGCGCTTCGCCTCGGCTTGTCGTTTCGCGCCGAACGCGCCGACCGGGACGGCGAGCAGATGATCGACAAGGCGGCTGTTTGCATCGGTCGCGGTTGCGTGGGATATGTCGAAGCCGAAGGCCATCAGCCGCATCTCGGCGATCCATCCGACAAGCACGCCGGCGGCCAACGCCCCGAGCCAGCCGGCCGCGTCTGCCGGACCGGCGGTGAACAGCGTGCCGAGAAGCGGAACGAGGACCAGCGCGGAAGCCGCTCTCGCAACGGCGGCGGTCCCCACCAGCACGCCATATGGCAGGAGCTTGCGCCGGGCTGCGGCGGGCAATGCGAGGCTCATGCCGCGATCTCCTCGCCGACCTGCCAGAGTTCCCTGTAGAGCCCGCCCTGCGCCAGCAACTCCTCGTGCCGGCCGCGTTGGACGATCCGTCCGTCGCGCATGACCGCGATGCAGTCTGCGCCGGCGACGGTGTGCAGCCTGTGCGCGACGACCAGCACCGTCCTGTTCCTGACCAGCGCGGCGATCGCCTGCTGCACGAGATGTTCCGACTCAGGGTCGGCGAACGCCGTCGCCTCGTCGAGAACCAGGACCGGCGGGTTCGCCAGCAATGCGCGCGCTATGGAAAGCCGCTGCGCTTCGCCGCCGGACAGGTAGGCGTCCTCGCCGACAACGCTGAGATAGCCGCGCGGCATCCGCATGATGCGCTCGTGGATATGGGCCGCCCGCGCCGCCACCTCCACGTCGGCGTCCGAAGCGACGGGCGCCGCGAGAGCGATGTTCTCGCGCACCGTTCCCTTGATGAGTTGCACGTCCTGGAAGACGAAGCCGACACATCGCTGCAACACTTCGGGCGGAAGGTTCCGGATGTCGACCTCCTTGCCGTCGAAGGTCAGTTTCACCGCGCCGCCGATGACGTCATGAAAGCGTCCGGGCAACGTGGCCAGGGTAGACTTGCCGGCCCCGCTCGGCCCGACGAGAGCCGTCATCGTGCCCGGCTTGAGGTCCAGATCGATATTGCGCAGAACAGGAACGCGCGGGCGGTAGCCGAAGGTCACGTCGGCAAAGCGCAAGCCTGTCGGGCCATGAGGGGCTTCTTCGGCGACGTCGCTGCGGTCGAGTTCCTTCTCCTCGAGCAGCACGCCGATGCGCCGGGCGGCCTGGCGGCCTTCGCGGACGGGCGCCAGGCCGTAGAGAACGGCCAGAAGTTGTCCGCCAAACGTCGTCCCCAGGAATATGAACGGCAGCAGCTCGGCATGGGTCATGCCGCCATACTTGATCTTCCACATGCCGACGGCGACGATCAGTAGCAGGAATGTCGGAGGCTGGATCACCAGTTGCGACAGCGCTTTCGTTGCCGCCATCGGCCGCTGCCAATCGTTCAGGAAGTCGATCTGCCCGTTCAGCGTCTCCCGCAGCCGGCGTCCGTCTCCGCCGAAGACCCGCACCACCGGCAGCGCGCCGACGAACGCGGAAGCATCGGCGTTGGCCTTCTTGGTCCAATCCGCAACGCGGGCAAGATTGTCGGCGTTGTCGCGCATCATGATGCTGTAAAGCCAGACCATGACGAGGACAGGAATGAACAGCATCGCCGCCAGGCCGGAATCGACGGTGAACAGATAAAGAAGGACGATGATCGGCGTGACCGCGCCGGCAACGGAATCGGGCACGGCATGGGTTACCATGTAGTGCAGCCGCCCGGCGTCCTCCTGGACTGCCTGGCGCACCGTGGCGGAATTGCGGTCGCTGAACCAGCCGAGCGGGAGGCGCGCCAGCTTGGAGACGACCGAACGCCGCAGGTCACACCCGAACTCCGCATCGACGATGTGGAGCCAGACCATCAACGCCGCCGACAGCAGCGCGGCGCCGCCGAACGAGACAAGAGCTCCCAGCACCGGCACGCGGAATGCGTCCCATCCCGTCTCCCCGCCAAGCAGGCGGCGGCCGATCTCCGCCAGCAGAATGTAGGGGATCAATTGCATGATCGAGATGAAGGCCTGCATCACGCCCGCGACGCCCAGCTTCCACCGGATCGATCCGAGCAGTTCCTTGCCGCGCTCGAAACGCCAGCGGCCGGACGGCCGGACGGCGGAACCCTTCGCGGCGACGGGCGCGGGCGCCTTTTCGCCGACCGCCTCCTCCAGTTCCCGTGTTTCACGCTCCTTCGCCAGCCGCATGGCCTTGCCGCGCATCCAGTAGGCGCGATGCTGGATATCGGAAAGCGGAAAGCCATGCACGGTGTTGAGGATCGCGCGAACCTCCTTCACGGTCTTCGACTCCCCCGCCAGCCACGCGAGCCAGTTCGACCAGTCGCGTTGCGGGACGGCTTCGCCCAGCCGGCTCGGGACATGTTTCGCGACCCAGGTAACGGTCGCGCCCGGATGTTCGCTGATCGGGATCGTCTCGTCGCCGTCGCCGATGATCTCCAGGATCGCGACCACCCGCGCGTCGCGCGGCAGCACGTCGAGTATCGCGTTGATCGCCGGGACGGCCGAAGGATCGCCCAACAGAAGATAGCCTTCCGGCTCCGGATCCGGCACGTCGAACTTCGTAAAGGACATATAGGATGCGGTGATCGTGTCGCCCGGCTTCGCGTTCGCCGCCCAGTGGCCCGCGGGTCCGGCCGGCTGATGCAGGACAAAGTCGAACGATACTTCGCCGGACTTCGGATCGGGATCTATCAGGGTATAGCCGCGCTGGTGCAGCTTGTCGGGATCGTCTAAACCATGTCGCCCAAAAGTGCGCAGCGGTTTTGGGGAAACAGAAGCTTACAGCACGACACATGAATCCGATCAAACGCGACAGTCTGTAGGCGAGACATCGTTTCGCAATGGCTTGCGGGGACGCAGCTGCCATGACCGTCAACCCGCAGAGAGATATCTTCGCCAGTGCCGGCGGTGGCCGCCTGTATCAAGGGATGGTTGTACCCCCGAAGGCGCGTTGCCGCTGATCGCAGGGTACGCCTATGCCGTCTCATCGGCCGAGCTTCAGGGAGGCCATTTCAAGCCTTCACCTTCCTCGCTCCACGATTCTGCGAAGAATCAACCGCTTAAGGGGTTGATGGTGCCCAGAAGACGCATCCCATTGTTATTGCAGCGCTTTTCACCTTGCATCACGCTTTCTCAAAGTGTTTGATGCTGCTTTCTTATTCCGTTTCCCGCTGATGCTCCCTTTCTCACGCTTTTGCCCTGTAGCGCGCCGAGGAAAGGGGATGGTCGAGGGGACGAAAAAAGAGGGTATAAGCAGGCCATGGGAGCGATGCACAGACTTACCGCGAAGGCCGTTTCTTCGCTTCCGGCAGGCAAGCACGCCGATGGCGGTGGACTGTGGCTTTACAAGCGCGAAAATGGTGCACAATGGGTGCTCCGTTTTACGATCCATGGCAGACGCCGGGAGATGGGACTCGGCTCTGCAACCCTTGTATCGCTTAAGGAAGCGCGGGAGACGGCAAGCGACTGCCGAAAGGTGGTACGCGCGGGGATGGACCCAATCAAGGAGCGTGCTCGCAAGCGCCGGGAAGACGCTCGAAACATCCACCTCCTCAAGGACGTTGCCGACGACGCTTTCGAGGCCCGCAAAGCCGAACTGAAAGGCGACGGCAAGGCCGGCCGCTGGTTCACGCCGCTGGAGCTGCACGTCCTTCCGAAGCTCGGCAAGGTTCCGGTAGCCGACCTGGACCAGAAGGACATTCGCGATGTGCTGGCGCCAATCTGGCACACCAAGGCCGAGACAGCGAGGAAAGCACTCAATCGGCTTGCCATTGTCCTGCGCCACGCCGCTGCGCTCGGACTTGATGTGGATCTACAGGCGACGGAGAAAGCCCGAGCACTGCTTGGCAAGTCACGTCATAAGGCGACGAACATTCCGGCGATGCCGTGGAAGGACGTTCCGGCCTTCTACCAGTCGCTTTCGGACGGCACGGTCACGCACCTTGCGCTGCGGCTCCTGATCCTCACTGGCGTCCGCTCCGGGCCGCTGAGGCATCTCCATGAAGATCAGATCGACGGCAATGTCTGGACGATCCCCGGCGAGGCCATGAAGGGCAGGAAGGACGCAACGACAGACTTCCGAGTGCCATTGTCGAAAGAGGCACTGTCCGTGATCGATCAGGCTCGTCGGCACGCCCGCGATGGGTTCCTGTTTCCAAGCACGAAGCACGGCGTCATCAGTGACATGACCATGAGCCAGCTCATGGCGCGGGCGAAGATGGACTATCGGCCGCATGGCTTCCGCTCATCCGTACGAGACTGGATAGCCGAGACGACAGACACGCCACACGAGGTTGCTGAGACGATCCTCGGTCATACTGTCGGCGGCGCGGTGGAGCGCGCTTATCGGCGGACGGATTATCTGGAGCAGCGGCGCAGTGTCATGGAAGAATGGGGAGCGTTCGTCGCTGGAAAATAGAAAGCCCCGTCTCGGAAGACGGGGCTGTCAGCCTTTAGGCTTGGTGTCGCCTTATGTGACTCGCCACCTCTCGGTGGACTTGAGGCGCACTACGGTTTCCCGCAAGCGCGATCGTTGCGAATATGATGCTTCACAGGTGTTCCGTCAAGGGATCGAGACCCAGCGCAAATAGGACGGACCTGCGCACTTTCGCGAGTTCGTCGGGCACCAGGACCATCTTGAGGTATTTTCTCTTTCCGCTGCGCGGATCACGCCCCGTATACGGCATGGTCAGCCGACGATAGGCAACAGTCGCCAGCATATCGGCCTTGGCGAACTTGAATTGACCTTCATAGGGTGGCGGCGCACTGTAAGGAAGCGCCACCTTGCACTGGTATCGAATGCCAGATCGCGGAGGCGTCGTGCTCAACGGCACGACGGTGCAAAGGCCGTCCCTGTGTGGGAGGCGCGGTGATACGACCACAACCAACCGCTCCTTGACCATCTCTGGTTCGCGGAAGCCTGTGTCATAGTTGCAGATGAGGATTTGCCCCGCCAAGGGCGCATAGCGCATTTCCATGCGCCAGCTATAGATGATTCTTGGACTTCAAGCATGGGACCGCCTAGCAGGTAGTTCATCCACATAGGCCGTCCATCGTGTATGATATTCTCCGGGATGCCGCGGAGCTGCACAGCGCTCGAGCCAACCTTATCCGACTTGGTTTCGCCCTTCTTGGCATGACCCATCACTCGCGATAGCGACCTTTCTCGCACCAATAATCAACTGTGACGCCCGGTTGAGATTTAAACAATCTCGCAGCTATCTGGCAGTTATCAAGATTGTAGGTTCCGGTCTCTTTGGCGTCGAATGTCGCCATATGTATCCGCATCACCCCAACAGGTGACGCCCTGTATAATGTATAAACATCGCCTCCATCAAACCAATCGCAACCAGAGAGGAAAATCAAAAAAGTAGCAACGAAGATGACTCCGATCTTGTCAGCCATTGCCGGTTCACTCGCTGTTTGCCGGAAGGCAATAGTACCTCGATTGAGGATATTTCTGCATATAAAGGGTAGCGAGGTCTTGGCAGAATTCCAAATCTCCCATGAGGCCAAAAACGAGAGCGACCCGATCGGACTCGCCGAGGAAATTTGTCTTTGCCAGCCAATAATCGGTCGCTCCGCCGATCTTTTTCTTTCTCACGAGGTCGGTAAGTGTACCAAGCTGATCTTGGTAGGTCGCATTGCCTGTCCACTTACGGATATCGCGCATTGGCGTCCCAAAAACAGCCCAAGCGCCAACGATGATCAGGATCATCACACCGAGACCTGATCCCTCGTCGCTCATCCCCAAGCCCTCCCCATAGCCGTGACTTTTTCAGGACGTTGCTTTTCGGCTCCGCATCATCAAGCTTAGCAATTTGGGGGAGCGCTGGCGAGATCACCCTTGATCTTCTCCCACGCCGCCAGTCCAGCCTCGGTCAGCACGTACGCGCCGATGCGGTCTGGATATTTCGCTTGGGGCCGCGTTTCCAAAAAGCCGCGCACCAACGGACGCTCCTCGGTGGCCGGCCCGCAGTTTTGGATGTGCCTCCAAGGCACAGCAACTCCGATCCCGTAGACCGCCAATTGCTGTAACGCATCGCGCTCACGCTTATTGAGCGGCGATCCGACCGGTTCCTCTTCCCACCTCGCCTCGTCCGGTTCATGGGGCGCGGCCGATTCCCTTTTCCATTTGTTTGCCGAGCCGAATCTGCCCTTGCGGCTTTCCAGCAATTGATCAATGCGATTGATAGGGCGTTCTCCCCAGCCCGGTCCTATTAAACCGGCTGCCATCTTCTCCGGCACAAGGCGTATCGTGACATCGCCAATCTGCACTACCGGAATGTACCCCGCCTGCGCTGCTCCATTGCAGAGGGCGGTTACCTGGCGGGCGGTTAGGTCGAGCTTTCTTGGCATTTGCGCAAGAAGCCGCAAAACATCAATGAAGGCGTGGCCGAAGTGGCGGCAGGATAATTTTCCGCTGGCGGGACGTTCAGTCTTTAAGCTTTGGCAGACGATCTACGAATCCCGCGCTCGCCAAGCTGGAAAACCGCTCTCTGAGCTTCCCAAGGTGTTCGCTTATCCGTTTCCTAAAGAGCAAGTCGTCGCCCGCGTCCAATTCTTCAGCGCGAGCGAGAAGCTCGTCAAACTCCTCCAAAATATCTTTGGTGGTCGGTATTTGGGGATAAAGCGAGTCTAGAGTTTCCCTGATTTCGTCGGCAACTGACCGCCCCTGACTATGGGCGAAAAAGGCAAGCCGATTTACTAGATCCTGTGGAAGCGAAAAAGTCAGGCCGAACGACTCTTCAAGTCGCCCGACAATCTCAGAAGTGAGTGATCGCTTTGCGCGTGATGCTGCCGCCTCAAGCTTTTCCTTGAGTTCGGCCGGCATCCGCAAATTCACCTGTGGATCGTTTCTCGCCATGCGGCGTCTTTAAAGCACCGTGCTATTGACTGCAATAAAGCTCCGTGCTTTAAAGCACCGTGCTTAACAAACGTGGTTAAGGAGTCACTATGGCACGAAACGACCCGCAGGTTCCTGTGCGTCTGCCGCCTGATGTCAAAGCCTTCATCGAGGCCGAAGCTCAGGAGAACGCCAGTTCTAAGAACAGTGAGATTGTCCGTGCCATTCGTGCGGCCATGAAAGCAAAAGGCGTCTCTGAATTTATCCACACCCCTCGCGGGTCGGATAATTTTCAGAACGAAAACGGCGCGGCATCGGCTGCAACCGACCCGCGCCACGTCACCATCAACCCCTGATGAGGATTGGAGATGAACTTGACCGTACATACACCCGATACCGTCGAGCAGCAAGACCGCGACCCGCAAGCGCCTCACGGTCCGCTGGCTTTCAACATCGATATGGCGGCGCTGCGGGCCCTTAAGATGAAGGAGCTTAACGACTTCCGCTCCATCATGCACACCGTCTCGGAAGTGCTTTGCGGCTTTAGTTGTCAGCCGAGGTTTGGCGACGACGAAGCCCGCGACGGCATCAACAATGCCGGTAGTCTTATCAACGACATCCTCGACTTCATAAATGGCTACGAGCAAGCGGCGGTGAACATCGCAAGGTCTGCGAAACCGGCTACCGCTGGTGAGATCGAGTACAGGGCTTGGACCATCCTCGGCTTCGAAGCCGACATGGCCGACGGGCTGCACGATATCGCGATAACAGCCGTGCAGGCCGCGAAGGATGAAGCAAAGGCCGCGTTTCAAGAGCGCCGTGCGAGGTCAGCATGAGCCGCTTCATCCCTCAATCCGACATGACCAGGGACCAGCTCGTTCAATGCTCTTACGATGTCATAGCGATCCTGCATCTGTGCGACCACGCAGCCTGGTCGATCTGCAACGGATCGGGACATATAGAAACAATTGCCGACAGCGTCGGAACCGCCACCCGACTGGCTCTCGACCTAATGGCAGTAGTTCACGATGCGCTTGAGGCCCATGAAGGATTGAAAGGCGGCTCCGCATGACCGCCGTCGATCCCCTTCTCACCGCAAAGGAAGTCGCGGCCACGCTCAAAATCAGCGTGGCGACCCTCTACCGCGAAATGGACCGGGGCACCCTGCCCCGGCCTGTCAAGCTCGGTGCGTGCTCGCGCTGGCCCCAGTCAGAAATCCTCGCCGCAGTGAAGGCGGCGGGAGAAAGGCGGGCCGCGTGACCATAGTCGACGATGCGATGAACGCCGAACAGGAGCGCGCCTTCTACGAATGGCGCGACCTACGCAACAAGGCGATGGAGACGGGCGACAAGGCCGATGCTCACGCCGCCGGCAAAGCATTCGCCCGCTTTCACTACACCTTCGTTGAGAACGCCTTCCGGCCATCGAGCAGGATCATTCCTTTCCCGCGCCGGTTTCCTGATTTCGGAGGAGCCGCCTGATGCCTTCCGGAAAAGCTCGCCGGGTCGACTATTCCCCGGATGAATACATCGCTGGTGTCGGCGGCGTTCTCGATGCCGCCGAACAAGGCATCTACTGGATGATCTGTTCTCTGATCATGTCGGAAGGCGGCGCCATCGAACAGAATGACAGGCGTCTCGCCGGCCTGTGCCTTCGTCGTCCCGCCGAGGTCAGAAAGATCATCGACGGGCTCGTCGACAAGGGCAAAATCCGGCGGCTGGACGATGGCAAACTTGTGCAGAAACGTGCCCTAAGTGAGGTTGAAAAGTCTCTCAATCGTATCTCAAACGCATCTGAAAATGGTGCGAAAGGCGGACGACCAAAAGGAAAAAGCAAGCAAAAACAACAGAACTCGAAAGCGGACGGTTTTTCTGACGAAAAACTATCACTAACTATCAACCACCAACCTTATTATTCAGAAGCTAAAGCTTCTGCGCAGAGCGCGCCTCCGAATTTCAAAAATGCGCTCTTTTCGGAAGGGCTGGAATCTCTCATTCGGCAGACGAAAAAAACCGAGGAGCCGGCACGGCGGCTCCTCGGCAAATGGCTCAAGGTCGCCGGCAACGATCCGCGAAAGGTTCTGACCAAGATCAAGCAGGCAGAGGCCGATCAGGTCGCTGATGTCACGGCCTGGGTGCAGGCAGCGCTGACCACCGACGAAGAAAAAGCGTTCCTGTGGGCAAGAGGCTGACGATGGACACTCGTTCAGCTCTCGCCGAACACGGCATCCGACTTCGGGACGACAAGGTTGGCGGCCACAAGACCGTCTGCCCGAACTGCTCCAGCAGCCGGCGCAAGAAATCCGACCCCTGCCTGTCTGTAACGATCGAGCAGGACGGGCGGGCGGTCTGGAACTGCCACCACTGTGGCTGGGCCGGAGCCACTGGTGGCGAGGGATACCGGCCCGTTCGCGAGCGCCGCGTCTATCGCCGGCCGGAACGCGTTGCCCAGCCGCAGCAGCCGGAAACGTTGCTGGCATGGTTCGCCAAGCGCGGCATATCGCAAGCGACGGTCGAGAAGTTCGGCGTCTACAAAACCCGACAGTGGTTTCCGCAAACCGAGCGCGAGGAAGATTGCATAGCATTCCCCTACGAGTGGGACGGCGCGCTTCGAAACGTCAAATATCGCACCGCCGACAAGCATTTCCGCCAAGAGAAAGACCCGGAGCCGGTATTCTTCAACGCCGACAGCATCGTTGAAGGCGAGGATCTGATCATCGTCGAAGGCGAGATCGATGTAATGGCGATGACCGAGGCCGGATTCGAGCACGTCATTTCCCTGCCGAACGGCGCTCCGTCGGGGCCGGAAACCAGCGACAAGCGCTACGAGCCCTTTGGTACCCATTGGGACGCGATAATGAAAGTTCGTCGGCTTATGATCGCGACGGACATGGACGAGCCGGGAGAGGTGCTGGCGCAGGAGATTGCTCGACGCGTAGGGCGCGATCGGTGTTTTCGCGTGAAGATGCCTGTCCACGGTGATGTCCAGTGCAAAGACGCCGACGAATGCCTCGTCGAACATGGTGACGAAGTTCTGCGAGAATGCGTGGCACAGGCCGAGCCCTGGCCGATTGATGGACTGCACGAAATCGAAGACTTCGCTATGGAGGTCATGGACCTCTACGACGGCAAAGGCCCAAAGCCGCTCTCCACCGGCTTTATCGAGATCGACAAGGCGTTCCGATACATTCCCGGCCAGTTCATCGCCGTCACCGGTATTCCAAACCACGGGAAGTCGAGGTGGCTTGATCAGGTCATCGTCACGACCGCTCGGCTTCGAGACGAGAAGTGGGCCGTGTTTTCTCCCGAGACTGGCGAAGGCAATCACATCGCCGACCTTTGCGAGATTTGGGTCGGAGCGCCGTTCTTCGACGGGCCCAACCTGCGCATGTCCAGCCAGGACGTGATGGACGCCATGGCATGGCTCAACCAGCGCGTTTACATGCTGGGCGCCGTCGAGCACACCCCGTCGATCGACTGGCTTCTGGAGCGGGCAAGAGCGGCTGTTGTCCGCTACGGCGTAACCAACATCGTCATCGATCCGTACAACGAGCTGGAGGCTTCACGCCCCGACAAGCAAACCGAAACCGAGTTCGTTTCGCAGCTCATTTCCAAGTGCAAGAAATTCGCGAAACATCACGGTTGTACGGTCTGGATGATCATCCATCCGACGAAGCTTCGTGCCGACAGCGATGGGAAGGAGCCGGTTCCGGGCCTCTATGACCTCGCCGGCAGCGCTCACTGGCGCAACAAGGCGGATGCCGGTCTCGTCGTCTACCGCGACTTCGAGAAGGACTGCACGTTCCTGATCTCCAAGAAAATCAGACGCCAGCCCATGTGTGGAAGGCCCGGTGCGGTGAAGCTTGAGTTCATCGGCGCCGACCGGCGTTTCCGAGCAATTTCCGACAGCTATCGAACCCTTGGGAGCGAAGGCAGATGACCACGAATACGCTTGTCGAAGGAGAGTACGAAATCTGGCGCAACAGCCAATGGCGCGTCACGAACAAATTTCTGGAGGAAGTGGCTGACCCGGGTCTTGCCGGACCTCCCTACTGGATCGCCCTCGACCAACTCCACTATCGCGACGTGCCTCGGCACGTCTGCGAGAAAACATGGGTCGACCCGGTCAAATTCATTGATGCCTATCGCAAGGCGGCGAAGATCGCTGGCTTTATCCCAGATGAAGCCGAAATCCAGAGCATCTTGCAGGCAACCCGAGCATGAGCAAAACGATTCCGAAAAATGACAACGAGCCGAGGTGGTACATCGTCGGTTGCCGCCCTCAAGCCGAGAGGCTGGCAACTGCAGAGATCGCCGCTCTCGGGCAGACGGTGTATCTTCCCTGCTTTCGCCGGGAGTTTCACAATCGCCGGCAACGTCGCTGGATCAAGCGGCACTATCCGCTGTGGCCGGGTTACCTGCTGATCCTGGCGTCAGAGCATTGGACCCGCGTTCTGGACTGCGAGCACGTCAGCCGTGTGCTGCGCAGCCAGAATTTCGCGGAGAGCAGTGTTCCGATCGCAATCCGCGACGAAGACGTTCAATCGATCCGGACAGCACAGGACGCCGGGAAGTTCGATGATCTCCGGATCAATCGCGGTGGTGTTCAGCCCGGCGATCTGGTCAAGGTGCGTGAAGGTGTGTTCGCAGGCAAAGCGGGAACCGTGGAATCGATCGGGGATGAGAACATCGTCATGTTGATCGAGGCGATGGGTCGCGAGATGCGTGCGATGGTGCCTATTGAAAAACTCGCGCAAGTAGGGTAATTTCGGCTCCGAAACGATTTGGTGATTTGCTCGTCTATTGAGCGGGGCCTTAGCGCCACCTGCCGGAGCAGCGTCGGACTTCACCGCCGACATTAGGGGAAGTTGCGTCCTCGACCATTACGCTGGATCGCAGCGCCGTAGATTATTCGGAACAAAGGATCGTAGTCAGCATTCCCTCCCAGCCAAACCCGGCTGAGAGGAGAGAACCATGAAAACGCTGGCCGACATATTTGAGCACACGCTCGAAGACATCTACTACGCCGAGAATGCCATCACGAAGGCGCTGCCGAAAGTTGCGAAAGCCGCGACCGACGCAAAGCTGAAGAAGGCAGCTGAGGACCACCTTGCCGAAACCAAGGACCAGATCACCAAGCTTGAGGAAGTGTTCAAGTCGATCGGCAAGAAGGCGTCCGGCACTAAATGCGATGCAATCGAAGGCCTGATCAAGGAAGCCGACAGCTTGATGAAAGAGGCTGAGGGCACGGCGCTGAATGCCGGTCTTCTCGCGGCATGCCAAGCGGTCGAGCACTACGAGATTTCCCGCTATGGTTCTCTCCGCGAGTGGGCCAAGGACCTCGGGCACGACAAGGCACACAAGCTTCTGAGCGAAATCCTCGACCAGGAGAAGGCCACGAACAACAAGCTGACCAATCTTGCGGTTACGGCGATCAACAAGCCCGCTGCCAAGGCCTAGCCCACAGCCAATTCGAGGAAATGAATTGGCCCGACTGATGCCGGGCCAATTTCATGAAATCAGTCTTTGTGCTCAGGCATGTCCTTGAGCTGATCCTTCGTCCACGACGTTACGGCATGAACATCGCCGTCCTCGTCGCGCATGAAATCGAGCTGGTTGGCAGGTACGGCAACTGGCTTGGCGCCGATGCCAAGGAACCCGCCGACGTCGATGACAACCTGTGTTCCATGGACGTGATCAACCGAGCCGATCTTCTCGTCCTCGGGGCCGTAGATGGTGGCGCCGTCGAGAACGTCGGGGGTCAACTCGTCGCTGCGAAGGCGAACATGATTGCTGTGGTCCATTTGGGATGTCTCCTCTCGTGTGGACATCTTCAACATCTGAGGTGAACGTACGTTCCAGGAAAACAGAACTGCCGCGAAGAAGTGATCGAGGCCAAGCGGAGGCGGCATAGGCCGGCGTTAGCGGAACTCCGCTGCCCGATTGTTCGCCATTGCCGGATAGCAGTTCCTGCCTCGCACCCTATCAGGAACAGTGACCTGTTCCGCGTCTACGATTGGAATCGGAAGGTATCGATCGATGTCCGCGGCAAGTTGGATACGCCAGCGTCGCCCGTAGGCCGCACGGTATCGCTCGAAGGTCGACCTCTCGATGCGCAGTCCGACTGCGATCAATCCAGGTTGATCTCGCATCCGCTTGGAGTCCATGCCGAACCATAAGGCGGCAAGGACTGCAGGTCGATAAATCTCGGATGCACCTCGAGGTAGAGACCGGTTGTAGTCAGGAACGGCGGACGGACGAGGCTATGGCCCGTGAGGTAATGGCAGGGAGTGGTTCAGTCCGTTCCTGAGCTAGAGTCCCATGGTCTTTTTGGCTGCATCCGTAGCGATTGATACCACGATGTCGCGAATGCCACTTCCGATGATCGGGCCAGCCTTGGCGATCAGCTTTTTCACGCGAGTAGCGGCAACTGTCGTTTGAGGCGTATCAGAGGCTAATGCGATGAAACTGGCCTTCGCCTTCTCCCGCTCTGCTTCGTCTATTTCTTCAATCTCATCAGCAAGCTCTTTCGCTGCTTCGACGGAACGTTCGGTCCAAGGGAAAGACTTCCCGCATTCGGGACAGAAAGCGGGAGCACCAAACATCGGAAAGTGGCTTCCCCATTCGCTATCGCGCCCATCGCCTCGGATTGAACTTTTGCAGGCTGGGCAGGCAGAGATCGTGGCTTCGCCGCACTGAGCACAAAACTTGGTGGCATCTCCACTGTTTACGTCTCCAGTGATGATGTGCCCGTTCATGCACACTTGGCCGACGCTGTATTGATAACCCATGCCCGTTCTCCCCAATGCCCGTCATGAGAGCTTCGCCCATGGGCTGGCAAAGGGCAAGACGGCAATCTAGGGTGCAACGGCCTCTGCCCCAGGTCTGACCGGGTTTCCCTGCTCGTCGATCTCGCCGCGGCGAAGCGCCACCTCAAATGGGATAGAGATGAAGTAGCGGAGAAATGCCTCCGTAAATCCGCGCATCGGCACAAGTTCTTCTCGCGTCACCCCCTCAGGTTCATGAGCGCCATCGTTGCCGATCAAGCGTATCTGGTCGCTCCAATCCTTCATAGAAGGTGGGAGCAGGCCAAGTGTGACTAGTTTCTCGATCCGTGGAGCGAGATTGCCCTTTATCTCGGGGTGCTTTTCGCGAATAGCAACGTCAATTGACCGGCGATAGAGCATCGCCGCGGCATCTTCACCGTCCTCGGTGGAGAAATTTCGTTCTGCCGACTTAAATGCTTTCGCCACAGCCTCGCTTAAGTGGGGCGGAACGGCCTCGCGATGTGATGGGGGTTGCACCAAAGCGATTGAAAGGCCTCCCGCGGCCAAATCATACGGTTTGTTAATCGCTCCGTCGAAGGAACTGATGAAGGACGAATATTGAGAGGCGTTAGCATAAGCGGCGGCGGTAACCTTTGCGGTCACGGGCTGCCAGCACTTACCGCACGGAGAGAAGATCATGGCGTATGGTCGCTCCCGACTTTTGGACAAAAATTCCGGCGGTGCAAAGAATCTTGAATTGACCTCCATAGTCATATTGCCCGCGTGGCAATACGGGCAAGTAAATGTCCACTGGGCCAAGCTCGCCCCTCCCTTTGAAAAATAATCAAACCCTACGACAGAAAATCAAAGATGGCACGAGGCGGCAATAGACATCCGCGCTCACCCGAGGCCCAGCAGTACCGCAAGCTCTACGCTGATCCCCGCTGGTGCGGGCCTCACGGCATCAGGAAGCAGGCCTTCCTCCGCGACCTCTACACCTGCCAGCGCTGCGGCTGCATCGTCATTGAAGGCAACAGGCATCATCCCCGAGCCGCCGTTGCAAACCACAAGAAGGCACACAAGGGCGACCCGGCCCTGTTCTTCGCTCTCAATAACACCGAGACGATCTGCAAGGGATGCCACGACACGCTGATCCAGCGCGAAGAAGCGAGAGGCTACACGATCGGCGCAGATATCGATGGAAGGCCGGTCGATCCATCGCATCCATGGAACCGGTAGGCTGACGCACCCGAGATGGTAGATCACAACAAGGCGCTCAGGCCCTGACAAGATCGACCTTGCTGCACAAGATGGACAGGAGGGGGTGGATCAAAAGTCCGAGGCGATCCGGCCCTAGACCCGCGTCCCCCCTCCGTTTTCGCCGAGACTGATTTCGAGACAAAAAGTTGAGGCCATCCCGTAGGGATGAAGTGGAAGCGGGCGCTCCCGAAGGAGCGTTGCCCAAGGTGCTCGCCCGCCTGCTCGCCCGAAGGTCCGCCGCAGTGATGGGAAATAAGGCTGTCGGCCGCCGCGTCGAGCTACAAATTGTGACAGGTCAGAAATGAATGTGATTGAAGGTAGCGGCGCGATCGTTGTTGAGCCGGACTGGACCTCTCTGTTCAACGACGATCTGGAGATTGTGGCGGCTGCGGAATACTGGCGGTTGATCACGACCGAGTTGCGCGACAGGGGCTTGCTCGCCCCGGTCAACGGCCATTCGATCCAGCGCCTGGTCTGCGCCTATCTCATGCACGATCGCATGTATCGGCACGTCGCAGAAAACGGCGTGGTGACGAAGCCCCGGCGGGGCAACAGCAAGGCCATCGCGCGGATCAGCCCGCATTTCACCGCCATGCGCGAAGCGATGTCCGACGCGAACGTGCTGGAGGCGGAGCTTGGCCTGTCACCACGTCGACGCGGGTCGGTAACGAAGGCGGAACGCAAGCAGCGCAAGGAACGTGCATCCGATGGCTATCTCGGCAAGGCCGGCGGCTGACGATCTCGCCACGCACTACGCCTGTGATGTTCTGGACGGGAAGGTTGTAGCAGGGGAGTTCGCCCGGGCGGCTTGTTCCAGGCACCTGAAGGACCTGGACGGCGGATCGACGCGCGGCCTGTCGTTCGACGCGGCGAAGGCGAAGCGACATTGCGGGTTTTTCCCTGCGGTGCTGACGGTGACCGAAGGTGCAGCGGCCGGCAAGCCGTTCAATCTGTTGCCCTGGCATGGGTTCGTTATCGCTTCGCTATTCGGCTGGCAGCGGTCGGACGGGCTCCGACGATACCGCATGGCGTGGCTGGAAACCGGGAAGGGTCAAGCCAAGTCACCACTGATGGCCGGCATCGGCGTCGACATGATGGGTTTTGCTGGAAAGGAGCGGTCAGAAGTCTACGCCATTGCCGGCGACAAGGATCAGGCCAACGTCCTGTTCAAGGATGCGGTGGCCATGTGCCGGGCAAACCTGCCGGATCGTGACGAGGATGAATTCGAGTCGCTGGAAAGCCGCGGCGATGTGGTGATCCGCGGAACTGGCGATCACGCATGGAAGATCGAGCATCCGGCGACCAGTTCGAAATTCATGTCGATGGCGTCAGTGGATTCGATATCCGGCCCAAGACCCTACGCGGTGCTGGCCGACGAAATCCACGAGTTCAAAACCGCCTATGCGCTCCAGATATGGAAGGCGGCCATCGACAAGATGAGCGGCGATCCACTGATGCTGCTAGGCACAAATACGCCGGCCATCAATCAGATTGTCGGAACGGAATATTCGGAGCTGTTCCAGAAGGTGGTCACCGGACAAGCTGAGGACGATAGCCTGTTTGGCTTCATTGCACGGGTGGACGAGAAGGACCGCGAAACCGTCTTCGACAACGAGGACTGCTGGCAGAAGGCTCTGCCGGCGCTGGGCATTACCTATCCGGTCGACAACGTCAGGAAGCGGGTCAACACGGCCAAGCTGATGTTGTCGGAAGCCCTATCGACCAAGCGGCTGTATTTCGGCATTCCGGTTGGCACGGAAGGCTTCTGGACAACGCAAGAGGCGTGGGAAAGCTGTCAAGGTGAGGTCAATGAGGCCGACATGCTCGGCTCGCCGTGCTGGCTGAGCCTCGACCTGTCGAAGAAGAACGACTTGACCGCCTTGTCGGCGTGCTGGCGCAAGGATCTGAAGCTGTACGTCAAGACCTGGTACTTCACGACGAAGGCCGGCATTCACGATCGGGCGCGAGACGATAATGCGCCCTACGACAAATGGGCCGAAGATCCGAAGGTGACGTTGGAGGCGGTGCTGGGCGCAACGATCGACTACGAGTTCGTCGGCGCAAAGGTGAAGGCGCTCGTCGACGCCGGGCACGATGTGCAGTTCCTGACCTTCGACCCGGCCAAGATCGGCGATTTTATCGACGCCTGTGCCCGGATCGATTTTCCTGTCTGGAAGTTCGAGGGGCCGGACAAGCCGGAGGGCGACGGTTTGAAGCTGGTTTCGCATGGCCAAGGCACGCGCATCGTGTTCGTCGAACGGGCGCTGTGCATGCCGAAGTCGATCGAGAAACTGGAAGACGCGATCCTTGACGGCAGCATCGTCATCGACTCTTGCCCGGTGACGACGATGTGTGCCTCGAACGCGATCATCGTCTCCGATCCGATGAACAATCGGGCCTTCGACAAGAAGCGCTCGCGGGGTCGGATCGACGGCATGGTTTCAATCGCGCAAGCGGTCGGCGCGGCGCACAACGAGTTCGAGGCGATCGTGGCGACGTCACCCTGGGACGATCCGGCATTTTCATTGGTAGGCGCATGAACCTTCTTGGCTTTGACATACGCCGCGCCGAACAGCGGTCCAGCATCGAGAACCCTGCGGTTCCGGTCTCGCAGACGGCCGAGTTCGCAGCCTTTTTCGGGCTGGACTCGGTCAAGCTGCCACATGTGACGATCGACAGCGCCATGACGGTTCCGGCCGTGCTGGCGGCAGTGACCTTTCTGTCGCGCACGATGGCGACCCTGCCGCTCCACGCCTATCGCGACACGAAGGATGGAGCGACTCGGCTCACTGGCAAGACGGCGACCACGATCCACGACGCGCCCAATGACCTGATGGGTTCGTTCAAGTTCCGGCAGTATTTCTGGCAATGCGTGTTTACAGGCGGCCGTGGCCTGGCCTGGGTCGAGCGCAACGGTTCGGTGATCGAGGCGCTGTGGCCGATGGACCCGCGCAAGACGACGGTGAAGCGCTCCGGTTTCGACCTGATCTACATGTTCGAGAACAAGGAATATCCGGCGGCTGACGTGATCGACGTGCCGTTCATGTTGAAGGAAGATCAGGTATCGCACCGAGGCCCGATCAACATGGCGGCGAAGGCGATCCAGCTGGCGCTTGCCATGAATGATTACGGCGCGAACTTCTTTGCTGGTGGCGGTGTTCCTCCGCTGGCGCTGGTCGGGCCGCTTCCGCAAGGTGGCGAAGGTCTGAAGCGCGCGCTCGGCGACGTGCGTCGCGCGATCGACGAGGCGCATTCGCTCGGCAAGAACATCGTGGCGATCCCGCCCGGCCACGAGTTAAAGCCAGTCGGCTATGAGCCGGACAAAGGCCAGATGACCGAGGCTCGGCTATTCCAGATTCAGGAGATTGCCCGCGCCTGGCAGTTGCCGCCGGCCTTCTTGCAGGACCTTAGCAAAGGCACCTTCGCCAACGTCGAGCAGCAGGATTTGCACCTGGTCAAGCACCTGATCAGCCAGTGGGCCAAGGCGTTCGAGGATGAGGCCAACCTGAAGCTGTTTGGGCGGGGCAATAACGGAAGGTATGTCGAGCACAATCTCGATGGACTCCAACGCGGCGACTTCAAGAGCCGGATCGAAGGCATCGCGCGCGCCATTCAGACCGCCCAGCTTACGCCGAACGAAGCGCGAGCGCTCGAGAACCGACCCAAGCACACGAATCCGGATGCCGATGAACTCCTGGTGCAGGGCGCCACGGTTGTGCTCGGCAAGCAGCCTTTGAAGCCAGTGCCGGCCGAACCAAAACCTGACAACGGAGATGGCAATGAGCCAGAAGCCTGATGGCGCAGAGAAGCGCGCCCTGGTACTGCCCGTCGAGCATCGCGCCGACGCCGACGGCAAGATGACTGTCGCTGGCTATGCCGCCGTTTTCGGCGAGATCGCCGACATCGGCGGTTGGTTCAAGGAGGTCGTCGCGCGCGGCGCGTTCACGAACACGCTGAAGACCGCCGACGTGCGAGCCTATTTCGACCATGACACCGGTCGGGTGCTTGGCCGTTTGTCGGCGGGAACGCTCCGGTGTGCGGAGGACGACAAGGGCCTTCGCGTAGAGATCGATCTTCCCGACACCAGTGATGGCCGAGACGTGAAGGCGCTGGTCGAACGCGGAGATGTGTCCGGCATGTCGTTCCGGTTCGAGGCTGTTCGGCAGGAGTGGGACGAAACCGTTGATCCGCCGACGCGCACTCTTCTGGAGGTCAAACTCGGCGAGGTTAGCATCGTTTCCGAACCGGCCTATGACGGAACATCAGTTGCCCTTCGTTCGCGTGAAGAGGCGTTGAAGGCGGCCAAGCGCCAGCACAACGCCGCCGCTTTCGCCCGCCGCAAGGCCGAGGCCGAAGCGAAGTTCCGCAAGATTTCCTGAATTCACCCGGCATTCGCCGGAGGGCGCGGCAAGCATCCCGCTTCCCGTCTCCACCGCCTGCTTGCGAGCGGGCCTTTCGACGTTGAGCACATAGGAGAACACCATGCTCAAGGAACTGATCGAGAAGCGGGAAAAGCTCGTGGCCGATGCCCGCTCGGCGCTGGAAGAGATCAAGAAGAACACCGACGAGGCGCGTGCCGCCGAACTCGAAAAGCGCCACGACGATATCATGGCCGAATTCGACAAGGTCGATGCGCAGATTGCTCGCGAAAAGCGCATGGCCGACGCCGAGAGGCGCCTTGAGGAGCGCGCAGCCGAGGAACGTGCCCGCAACCGCCCGATTTCCGGCGGCGAGGGTCGCGGCCAGGACGACGGCGAGCAGGTCACCTATCGTTCGGCCTTCCATCGCTATGTGGCGGTTGCCGGCGATCTGTCCGCACTTTCCGATGAGGAGCGCGCCGCCCTTCGTGCCGGTGTGGCTCCAAGCGAGGCCCGCGCGCAGACGGTCGGCACGGCAACTGCCGGCGGCTACACCGTCCCGACCGAACTCAGCAACCAGATCATCGTGTCGATGAAGGCCTGGGGGCCGATGTACGACGAGGATATCTGCACGGTCATGAACACGTCGAGCGGCAATCCGATCGACATGCCGACTATCGACGACACGTCTGTCCCGGTGGCACAGCACACCGAAGCGGGCGCCGTCACGGACGATGGCGGTTCGGACGCGACCTTCGGGAAGAAGACCCTGAACGCCTATGCCTACGACACCGAATGGGTGAAGTTCTCCTGGGAACTGGCGCAGGACTCGATCTTCAACTTCGAGACCCTGCTCGGCGATCTGCTCGGCCAGCGCCTCGGGCGCCGCGCCAACACCGAACTGACTACCGGCGACGGCACCGGCGATCCGAACGGCATCGTGACCGCCTCGACGCTGGGCAAGACCACGGCCTCAGCAACCGCCGTGACCTATGACGAGATCATCGATCTCGTGCACTCGGTCGATCCGGCCTATCGTCAGTCTCCCAAGGTCAGGTTCATGTTCAATGATCTGACGCTCGGTGCTCTGCGCAAGCTGAAGGACGGCGACGGCCGCTACATCTGGACCCAGGGCGACGTGCAGAAGGGTGTTCCCGGCTCGATCCTCGGCTATCGCTACAGCATCAACCAGGCGATGGACGGCCTCACCGCCGCCAAGAAGGCCATGCTTTTCGGCGATTTCGGCAAGTATTTCGTCCGCAAGGTCGGCGGCATCGTCATGTTCGTCGCCCGCGAGCGGTTCGCGCCGGATATCGGCCTTCTCGGCCTGATCCGCCTCGACGGCGAACTGGGCGACACGGCGGCGGTCAAGCACCTCATCACGCACGCCTGATCCTTATGGGCGGGGCTTCGGCCCCTCTCTCCCTTCCATCCCAGCGCAGGAGCGCACCATGTATTCCACCAAGGTTTACCGGGCGATCGGCGGCGACGAACTCGTTGTCGAAAGCGGCGGCAAGGTCACGCTTAAAGCGGGAAGCACGCTCGAAAATGCCGGCGATTTCTTCACGTCGGTCACCTTCGATGAGAACTATTTCACCGTCGCGGACGGCGAGGTCACGCTGAAGACGGAAGTGGCAGCGCTGCTTACGCTCGTCGAAAACATTCCCACTGCCGATCCGGATGTTTCCGGCCAGGTCTGGAACGACGGTGGCGTGCTGAAGGTATCGGCGGGCGCCTGATGCTGATCCGTCTTCTGGTCGGGCTATCCGGCCCGGCCTTCTCCCTTGGTCCCGACGACGAGCGGGATTTCCCGCAGGACGAGGCCATCAGGCTCATCGAGGCTGGCTACGCCGTGCCTGTGGCTGGTGCCGGGTCGGAGACCGCTGTGAAGACACCCACGTCAGAACGGCGTGGCCGAAAAAGGGCGGGCTGATGTGGTATCCGTCGACAGTCACCGTCGCGCCGGCCACCGAACCGGTGACGCTTGACGAAGTCAAGAAGCAGTGCCTTGTCGAAAGCACCGACGACGATGCACTGCTGACGCGGCTGATCAAGGCCGCCCGCTCTCATGTCGAGAAATATTGCAACGCCCGCTGGGCAGAGCAGACGCTCGCATGCCAGTGTGACAGCTTCGTCGACTTCGCCAGGCTGCCCGAGGGGCCGCTGAAGTCGGTCACATCGATCAGCTATGTTGACGCTGCTGGCGATGCACAGACGCTCGACGAGGCAGTCTATGAAGCGCGGAAGGATGGGCTGGAGCCGTCGATCGCGCTCAAGCCCGGGCAGTCATGGCCGGCAATTCGGCCAGGTTCACGCGTCACACTGACGGCGGTGTTTGGCGGTGATCTCCCGGATGCCGTCCACCATGCCATGCTCGTGTTCATCGATGCCGCATACCATTCTCGCGAAAATCCCGTGCGCGAGAACTGGACCGTCATGGATGCCTTGCTCTGCAATCATCGGAGAGGTGCGTGATGTGGTTCCGCTTCACCCGCAATTTCGATTTCTCGCCTGCCGCGAGGAGAGGTCGCGTCACCATCGCCTACAAGGCCGGCATGGTGCAGAACGTGACGCGCGAGTGCGCGGAAGCCGCCGAGAAGGCCGGCGCAGGATCCCGCACCAAGCCGGTGAAGGAGACCGCCGATGGCGATGCCGACGGGAGCCGGTAGCCTTCGCGAGCGTGTTGCCTTTGACAAGAAGGGAACGGCATCGGACGGAGGCGGCGGAACCACGACCGCATGGGCTGAGCAGTTCCAGCGGCGTGCGGCCTATGTCCATCGCAATGGCGGTGAAGCCGTCATGGCCGATCGCCTTCAGGGCAGGCACACGCTGGTGATCCGTGTACGCGCCGACAGCCAGACGCGCAGCGTATCGACGAACTGGCGCGCTCGGGATGCTCGTGTCGGGACGGTCTACAACATCGTCGACGTGACGCCGACGGTCGACCGCATGTGGGTCGACGTGCTGGCGCAGACGGGCGGACCTGCGGGATGAAGGTCAAAGGCAAGGATAAGTTCCTTGGCCAGATCGCGGCGCTGCCAGAGGCGATGAAGGCCGAGATCTTGAAGGCGCTCACGGTGTCGGCCGAGGAGACGACTGATCTGCAGAAGCGCTTCGTGCCCGTTAAGCAGGGCAAGCTGAAGGCATCGATCGGCTATGTCGTCGGTGACCAGGCTCCCGAGGGCGCAGGCATTACCTCCGCTCCGGCAAAGAACGCCACCGACCTGAGTGTGACGATGTACGCCGGCGATGAGTCGACCATGGTCACGAACAGGCGCGGCGTGAAGTTCCAGAATGCCAAGCTGCAGGAGTTCGGAACCAAGAAGATGCCGGCGAACCCGTATTTCTTTCCCGGCTTCCGGATCGGCAAGAAGCGGGCGAAACCGCGCATTGCTCGCGCTGTGACGGCTGGCGCAAAGAAGGCGTTCGGCAAATGATCGACGACGGTCTCCAGAAGGCGATCTATGCCGCGCTGACGGCGGCACCCGCCCTCTGTGGCGGCAAGGTGTTCGACACCGTGCCGAAGGACACGGCCGCGCCCTACATCCATATCGGCGACTGCCAGGTGCTTGATGACGGCAACTCCTGCTCGGACGGCTGGGAGTGCTTCACCGACATCCATGTCTGGTCAGAGCCGGATACCGGCAGCAAGCTCGAAGTGATGCAGATCGGCGCGCAGGTCGTGCCGCGCCTTATCGGCATCGCCAGCGTACCGGGTTTCACCGTCGTCATCTCCGCCATCGAAAACGTCCGCTATCTCGACGATCCGGACGGCGTTTCGAAGCACGGCGTCATCACCGTGCGCCACGTCCTCGACGAAGCCTAACCCTCGAAAGGAAACATCGTCATGCCTACCCCCGTGAAGACAATCCGGGGCAAGCAACTGCTTGTCCAGATCGGCGACGGCGCCGATCCTGAAGTATTCGCCGACGACTGCCTGATCAATACCGACCGCGGCATACGGTTCACTTCCGACACCACGTCCGACACTGTCGCATATTGCGATGAACCGGATTCCCCGGCTTGGACCGAGATCGACAAGAACGGTCTGACTGCCACCATCCCCGGCTCAGGCAAACTGCACACGTCGTCAGTCGAAGAGTGGTTCGAGTGGTACACCAGCAACGACGCCAAGAACTGCCGCGTCCTTCTCAATGGCGTTTCGGCCGCCAATGGCGGAGGCTATTGGGAGGGCGCCTTCAAGCTGACCGAGTGGGAAGTGACCGGTCCGGAGAAGGAAAAGGTGACCTCCGCGGTGACGCTCGTTTCGCACGGCCCCGTCACCTGGGTTCCGGCCGAATGAGGCAGCGCGCCGCGATAGAACTGCCCTTCGGCGACAAGGACTATACCTTTCGCCTCGGGCTGGCCGAGATCGAGGATCTGGAAGCCGCCTGCGACATGTCGGTTTTCCTTCTCCACTCGGCCGCCACGGCTCCGCTGCCGTTCGCCAGGCTGAAGCATCTGTCCGAGACCATCCGCCTCGGCCTGATCGGTGGCGGCATGGCTCCGGTCGCGGCGCTGATGCTGGTCAAGCGTTACGTCGACGATCGGCCTTTGCATGAGAGCGTCGCGATTGCCGGCGCGATCCTGCGGGCGGCGATCGAGCGCGTGCACACCAGCGACCTTGGTGACCTGTCGGGGGAAGCGGAGGCGCCGCAGTCGAACGGCTCGACTTCGGCGCCGTCTACGGAGACGCCGTCCTGATGGGCGTCAGCGACGTCGGCCGTCTCTCGCTCGGCGAGTGGGCGGCGATCATCCGTCGCTGGAACATAGCCCATGCCGACAAGCCGGAAGCCCCGACCGACGATGAATTCGACCGGGCCGTTGAGGCGGCGCGGTCGTTGAATTGACCAGAAAGTCATCATGGCGATAGAAGCAGAACGTCTCCTCGCGATCTTCGAAGCGCGCTTCACCTCGCTTGAAAAGGCGTTGTCGAAGGCGCGTGGCGACGCCAGCAAGGCCTTCGGCGCGATCGAGGTGTCGGGCAGCAAAGCCGAGAACGCGCTAGCGCGCATCGGCTCGCGCGGAACGCCGGGCATCGACAAAGCCACACAGTCGATGAGGGCGTTGCAGGGGCAGACAGGCAACCTTGCCGCGCAGTTCAATGACATCGGCGTCCAGCTTGCGGGCGGCACGTCGCCGCTCCTGATCGCTCTCCAGCAAGGCACGCAGATCAATCAGGCGCTCGGTCCAGCTGGGGCTGGGGCCGCGGTCAAGGCGCTCGGCGGCGCGTTCGTATCGCTGCTCAATCCTGTTTCGCTCGCGACCATCGCAATCATCGCTGGCGGTGGCTATGCGGCGCAATATTTTCTGTCCGTCGTGACCGGTGGGCAGAAGTCGGCCGAGACGCTGAAACAGGAGGCGGAACTCATCCAGAAGGTGGCCAAGGAGTGGGGCGATACCTTGCCCGAACTCAAGGCTTACGCCGACGAGATGAAGCGTGCCGCCGATGAGGCCGAACGGCTCGCTGCGACCGACATTGCCAAGGAAGGGACCGTCCAGAAGGTCCAGACCGACTTTTCTGCCCTGAACGACGATATCAAGGCGATGATCGTCCTGGTCCCCGACGCCCAGCGCGCGTTCGTGGCGCTGGGCGGCAAGATCGAAGCCGGGACCGCCACAGGCAAGGATTTCAACGGTGTCCTCGAGGCCCTGAACAAGGTCGCGAAAGAGCAGAAGACCGATGCGTTCGATGATGCGATCCGTGCGCTGCGTCAGATGCAGACGGAAGCGGAACGGGCATCCGACCGCATCGAGAACCTGAACAAGCAGAGCAGCTTCAGGCGCGAGCCGCGCGACGATATCGGCTCCTACCTCCGTGATCCGGATCGGCCGACGGTGGCGCTTCCCGCAACAGCGCCAACGCCCGGCGAGCGGCCATCATACGAAGACGTGGCCCAGTCCCTCGACAGCATCAACGGCGCGATCGACGCCTTCGTGCGGCGGGTCGACCAGGCCGAAGGTCGTGGCAGCAATCCGAACTCGTCGGCGTCCGGTGTAGGTCAGTTCATCGAATCGACCTGGCTGAACTTGTTTCGGAAATACTATCCGCAGCAGGCCGCCAGCCTGTCGCGCGATGCGATCCTCGACCTGCGCCAGAATGCGGACGTGTCTTATGCGCTGATCAAGGCGTATGCGGCGGAAAACGCCAAAGTGCTCCAGCAGGCAGGCGTTCATGTCGATGAGACGGCGCTGCAGCTCGCACACTTCCTCGGCGCTGGCGACGCCGCCAAGGTGCTGAACGCCGCTCCCGGGACTCCGCTCGCCGGGCTGATCCAGCAGAAATCCATCAACGCCAATCCGACCATCCTTGGCGGCGGGCGAACGGTCGACGATGCGATCGCCTACGCGCAGCGGCGCGCCAGCGCATCGGCGACGGAAAAGACGCCCGGCGACATCTTCAAGGGCAACATGGATCAGATCCAGCGCCGGATCGATCTCATCAACGCCGAATACGAGGCGCAGGCCAAGCTCAATCCCCTGGTGAAGGATTACGGCTACCAGGTCGAATACGCCAAGGCCAAGCAGGACCTGCTGAACGATGCCCAGAAGGCCGGCATCGAGGTCACGCCCGAGCTCGCCGAGAAGATCGACATTCTGGCGCAGAACTATGCCAAGGCGAAAGCTGCCCGCGATCAGCTTACCCAGAGCCAGCGTCTGGCCGCCAGCGCAGCGCGCGAGGGCTCGGAGTTCGGCAAGGACGTGCTCGGCGGCTTCATCCGCGATCTGCGCGACGGCAAGGACGCCAGCGATGCGCTCGCCGATGCATTGGGCAAGGTCGCCGACAAGCTCCTCGATGTCGCGCTGAACGACCTATTCGGGCTCCAGTCCGGCGGAAACGGCACAGGCGGCCCATTGTCGTTTCTCGGCAGCATCTTCGGCTTGCTGTTCCGCGCCAATGGTGGACCGATCCACGGTCCCGGCGGGCCGAAGGGCGACAAAATCCCGACCATGCTGTCGGACGGCGAGTATGTGGTCAATTCGGATGCGACCCGCAGGAACCGGGCGCTGCTCGATGCGATCAATTACGGCGGGCTCGCCTATCGGGCCGGCGGCGGCGCCATGTCGGGACCTCCGTCCGGTCCGATCATCCGGCGTGGGTCGTCGAATGCGGCCGGCGGCGACTACCTCAATGTCGACGGCACCTTCAAGGTCGTGAACGGCAATCTGGTCCCGCTGGTGACCGACGTTTCCGGCGTTGTCGCCGGCCGACAGGTCAAGTCGGCGAACAAGGCCATTCCGTCGCGTATCGCGTCGAGCCAGTCCAGGGGGGTGTGATGCAGCGCGATATCGTCGATCTGCCGCACAACCTCGGGCCGAAGGTATCGGACTGGGCCATCAATGTTCTCGGCCGCTCGGCAGGGGACGGCGTCACCGGCTCCGGTCAGGTGGTGCTGGGGCGGCAACCGCGCTGGGAATCGACCCTCACCTTGAGCGCATTCGGGCGAGATCGTGTGCTGGCATGGGAGGCGGTGCGCGCCAGCTTGAAAGGGCGCGTCAACGTGCTTCGGGTGACGATCTGCGATCCCTATCGCGCCACACTCTCTGAGATCGGGGTGCCGGCCGACGATCCGCGCGAAACTCCGCACGATGACGATGTGCTGTTCGATGACGACACCGGCTATGACTACGAGCCGACGTTTCTGGCGATGGAGGCTTACGCGCGGGGCGTGGAGGAAATCACCTTCGATCCGACGTCGATCGGCAACGCGCTTCAACCCGGCCAGTGGTTCAGCCATGACGACTGGCCCTACAAGGTCACCGGCATCTGGAACGAAGACGGCGGCCTGACGCGGATCAAGTTCGAACCGCCATTGCGTCGCGACATTCCCCTGGACGCGGAGATCACATTGCGCGCCACCGGCCTGTTCGCCCTGGAGAGCGACCTCGAGGGCCGCTTGCCTCGCCAGTTCGGCAAATCGGGCGAGGCGACTGTCAACCTCGTCGAATGGACTTCCCGCCCATGAGCCTGCCGGACGATTACGATCTCCGCGCGCCGGTCATCGGCGTCGTCGATCTTGTCGCGCTTGACACGACGGCCGGGACGGTCCGCCTGCTGCTCGGCGACGACGGTTTCTTCTTCGACGTGAACGGCAACCAGTGGTACGGCTCCAAGCTGATCTCCACGTCCGAGATCGATTTCAGCGTCAACGGCACCGCGCCGGCCGTCGAACTGACGCTGAGCTTCGTGCAGGATCCTGACTCGGACGATCTTGTCTCGGCGGTGAAGGAATACGGCGTCGGAGCAGTGAAGGGCAGGCCTGCCCGGTTCTATATCCAGTATCTGGAAAGCACCGGCCAGTTTTTCCGACCGGTGTTTGCGCCGCAATTGCTGACCACGCGCACGATGATGAATCTCGACTATTCTTTCGAGGGGCCGCAGGTGCGCCGCCTGACACTCACGGTCGAAGGGCCGTTTAATCTTCGCGCCAAGCCCGTCGGCGGTCGCTACAACACCAGCGACCATTCCCGCCGCCTCGGCCTTCCTGCCGGCACCATCAACCCATCACTGGAATGGATGCCGAACAACACCTTCGACGATCAGCCGCTGTTTGGCCTCTGACATCTGTGCATCATGGACATTCTTTACGCGCACCTTCACCGGTCGATGGCGCAGCCTTTCGTGTGGGGCGAAAGCGACTGCATGCTCGATGTGGCCAATTACCTGCTGCTGCTGACCGGCCGCGACTGCGGCAAGCGGTATCGCGGGCTCTACGACAGCGCCTTCACCTGCCAGAAGGCCAGCGGGTTCCTCACCGATCCGGTGAAGCCGATGGCGGAATGTGCGGCGGAGTTTCCGTTGACTATGACCGCCGATCCGAAGCGCGGCGATGTCGGCGTCGTGCTCGTGCGGGACGGCCACAAGGTGAAGGCGACAGGCGGTATCTGCCTCGGCCGCAACTGGGCCGTGAAGGCCGAAACCGGACTGGCCATCGGTCCCGCAATCGAAGTGCTTGCCGCATGGAGTGCGCCTGATGCGTAAATTGCTCTATGCGGCCTTTCTTCTCGGTACGACCGCGCTTTATCCAGCCCCGGCCCATGCCATGCCGCCGGTCGTCGGCTTCCTCGGAGGATTAATCACTGCGCTTGGCGCTCCAACCATTGGCGGCGCCATTGCCGGTATCGGAGGCTTCTCCGCTGCCGGCTTTGCCGCCGGATACGGATTCGCAGGCTCGCTGCTCGGCGGCGCGCTGATCAAGATCGGCCTGTCGCTCGGAATATCCTATCTGACCTCGCTGCTGCGGCCGAAGCCACCTGTGGCGAACCCCGGCGCGCGCATGGTCAATATGCGCCAGGAGGTCAGCTTCTTCGAATTCGCCTATGGTCTGGTCCGCAAGGGCGGCCCGGTGGCGTTCTGGAAGGCCAAGGACGGCAAGCGCTATTATGACGTGATCCTCGCGGCGCACGAGATCAATCGCGTCCGCACGCGCTTCCTCGATGAGCCGGAAGTGACGCTCGACGAAGACGGATTCGTGCAAGAATCGTCGTTCTATTCCAAACATCGCTCGCGCGTTCAGATCGTGGAATATCTCGGGGCTGCCGGGCAGGTCGCCGCAGCGATCCTGATGACTGCGTTTCCTGCGCAGTGGACATCGGCCCACGATATGGCCGGCTTCGCCCACTCCGTCATAGTTGCCCAGAATACGAGGCAGGAGGATTTCCAGACTGTCTATAAAACCGGCCGCGAGCCAGTTTACACAGCGCTGGTCGAGGCGAAGAAGGTCTACGATCCCCGAGATGAGGAACAGACGCTCGGCGATCCGTCGACCTATAAGTGGACCACGAACGCCGCGCTGATCATCGCCGATTGGGCGACCTCTTCGGATGGTCTGGAGCGCTCCGTCGATTGGGACGACGTCGCCAACGAGGCGGATGCTTGCGACGTCACGGTTACCGATCGCGATGGCAATACCCATCCGAAGTGGCAGCTCTGCGGCTCCTATTCCGCCGCCGACGATCGTGAGACTGTCAGGGCGCAACTCGGCGTCGCCTGCGACTGTTTTTTCTATGAGGACAGCGAGGGCCGCGTCGGTTTCCATGTCGGTCGATGGATCGAGCCTGACGTCACGATCGAGGACGACGACATCGTCAGCGCCCGCTATTCCGAAGGCCAGCCGGGCACGGAAGTCGCGAACGCCTATGTCATCGAATACACCGAGCCGTCGCAGGGATGGCGTCAGGCAGCCGCTTCCGCCTATGTCGTCGATGCGGCCGACGAAGCATACACCGAAGACAGCCTTCAGGTGTTCTGGGCGCCGAACCATAACCAGGCGGTACGGATCGAAAAGCGCCTGCTGAAGGTCGCACGGGCCAAATACACGGTCTCCCAGGTCCTGAAGTATCAGGGCGCGCGCCTGCTGACCAAACGCTTCTTCCGCCAGAACCATGTTGAAGCCGGCATCGACATGACATTCGAGGTCGACAAGCTGTCGCGCAACGACGACGGCATCACCTGGACGGTGGAGGCGCACTCGGTCGCCGGGCCGGAAGACTTCGATTTCGACGCCGCTACCGAAGAGCCTGTCATGCCGGCACGCGGATCGTTCGAGGTATCGAAAGACATTCCGGAGCCAGCCAACTTAGCGGCGGTGGTCGAGTCCTTCTCCGGCGGCGCGGCCATCAATGTCTCGTGGGATGAAAGCGACCGGGACAGCCTGCTCTATCAGGTCCGCTTCCGCGTTCACGATCCGGCTGGCGACTGGACGACGATCAATGTGCCGCCCGGCCAGTTCTTCCAGAGGATCCTCGGCCTTGTCGACGGCGAGACTTACGACGTGCAGGCGCGCACGATCTCGGCAACGGGGCAGGCGTCGAAGTGGGTACCGAACAGCGGCGGCGACGAAGACGATCCGACTCTGTCGGTGACGATCGTCGTCGATCCGACGGCACCCGCCGCTCTGGATGCGCCTACCGCGTCGGATGGGACAGGGCAGTTCAACGCGATCTTCGAGACCACGAACGACACACATCTCTCCACTGTGGCGGTCTACAGGGTTGTCAGCGGCGGGACGTTGAACCGGACAACCGACATCGTCGCGCCGCCATACGGCGTATCCCTCGGCCTCTATTACTCGCTGCCGATCGCCTCCGCAGCCGGCGTCTTCGACATCTACATGGAGCCGTTCAACCGCTCCGGCGTGGCCGGTCCGCTAGCCGGGCCGTTCGCGGTGACCGTCTCCTAAACCTCAAAAACTCAACCTCCCGTTTTTAATGGAGAGCCGCATGGCCGTCCAAAAGGCGAACTATATCTGGCGCGACTTCAAGACCGACGGTGTTCCGGCGTCGGGGAAGAACAAGCCGTCGAAGCGCCAGATCCGCGAGCGCGAGACGTGGGTCGAGAACGCCATCAACGCCGGCCTCTCCAACGGCGGCCTGATCTACGACACCAAGGCCAACATGGACGCCGATCTTGCCCATGACGCCAATGCCTCGGCATGGGTGATTGCGGATGGCACGGTCGCGAACAATGGTATCTATCGGAAGAACGGGGCGTCGGGCTCTGGCTCATGGACGCGGATCGGCGACCTTCCGTACAGCTTCATCAAGGCGAGCAATGCGGGCGCCGGCACCGCGAATGCCATCCAGGCAACGACATCGATCCCGATCCCGGCCGGCGACGGCGCGGCGCTGATCACGCTCAACATAACGGCGAACAATACCGGCGCAGCGACGGTGTCGTTCAATGGCGGCGCGGCGCTGACCATCAAAACGGCCAGTGGTGCCGATGTTCAGGCGGATTATCTCGTCGCCGGCGCCGTGGTGTCCGGCTATGTGGTCGGCAGCACGTTCCAGCTTACGTCCGAAGTCGGCACCGCTGCGGCAGCGGCAGCAGCTCAGGCGGCGGCGGATGCGGCGACTGCGGCGGCGGCCGGAGTTGTCAGCACCCAGAAGTCCCGCGCCTATGCGATGGCGAGCTATCATCCAGATGTCGCGCCTGACTTTATTCAGACGGCTGGCTGGGCACTTCCCGGTGACGGCGGCGCCGCGCTTTACAAACAGGTTGCCGCCGAGCCGTCGCACGAAGGCAAATTCCCGCTGGAGCTTGGCGATGGTGTGACGGTCGTCTGGTTTGAATTGACCGACGTTGTTCCCAACGTTCTTCAGTTCGGCGCTGATGCTACCGGGGCGGATGGCTCGTCCGACGCGTTCTCCAAGGCCGCACAGTTCGCGTTCTCGAATACGGTGCGCATTTCGCTGTATGAGAACCTACCGCTCGCGCCAGTTGCCAACGTCATTGTGCCCGCTGGCCTGTGGAAGCTAGACGAATGGGTCGATACTGGCGGCGCAAACGTCACGTGGCTTGTCGATGACGCCGCACAGTTCGATAGCGACTGCGCCGCGTTTCTCACCGGCAGGATACACCGTGGCGCTCGCGTGGATTTCGCTTCTCCATATGGCGCACTCGACAATGCTTGTGGCTTTGCTGTCATCGCAGGAATGCGGAAATTCAGCGTTCATACTCCAGTTGGAGACCGGCCTGCCGGTGTCTCTGGGTATCTAAATCCCAAGCAGATCGGCGCTGGTAACAATGGTCCGGGCGGCGTTGTAGGTTTCTATGCGGAGGCCAGCACGGTGCCACCGCTGGCAATCAGCACTAGCGCGACGTACGGCAGTAGTACAATTGTGACCCTGCCGCTGGCTGACGTGGAGAAGCGCCGCCTCCGCAAGGGCCTGTTCATGGAGATCGGCAACGGCCCGCCTTCGTATCGGGCCATGCTCGATAGCTGGTCGGACGATGGAAATACGCTGACGCTGGTGACGACGGGATGGCGTGCGATTGGCGCGGCGGAAGCCGATCCCGACAGCATACCGCCAGATGACGGAACCACGCTCTATATCGGGACAACCACGAAATCTTGGGCAACGAACTTCAATATTGTCCTTAACGCAAATTCAAATGACCCGCCGCAAGGTGTTGCGGGTGAGATTGGCGTCTTCAACTATCGTGTCTCACCGGCAAGCTTCGATAACGCAGATGGCTACGCTTGGGGGTGGGACGTTGCCAATGTGGGACAATACAAGCTTTCCAACTTCTATCAGGCGCGAGGTGCTGGATTTACCGGCTACCTTTCATCCAGCGTCGATGTCGGTTTCCGCTGTGCGGCATTCCTAAGCTACACGCTGCCCGCCACCGGCTTTCGGTATGAGGGAAGCGGCATTGCGTTTTCAAAGACGAACGCAAGTTCCGTTGTAGACGTACAGATCACCAATGGTACGATTGAACTCGGCGCTCAGGGCGCATCAAATACACCCGTTATAGACTTCCACAGCGGCGCAACGAATGTTGACTACGACGCTCGCATTTCAGTCACGGGCGGCGATGGCTCTATCGGCCACGGTGCAATTTCGATCACGGCAAATACGCTCGTGACGCCAGCCCTCCGTCCAAGTGCTGACAACACGCTTGCGCTCGGCAATGCGTCTTTCCGATGGTCTACTGTCTACGCCGGAACGGGTACGATTAACACGTCCGACCCGAAGCTGAAGACGTTTCTTGACGATGACATGGAGCCTTTGAAGAGGGCGGTGAAACGCCTGAAAGTCAAAGCGTTCCAGTGGAAGGACGTCGTCGCTCAGAAAGGTAATGATGCTCGCATTCATATCGGCTTCAGCGCCCAAGACGTGCTGGATGCGTTCGAGGCCGAAGGTCTGGACGCGCGCCGATACGCCCTGTTCTGCGAAGATGATGAAGTCGAACACGTCGAGGTCATCGACTATATCGAAGTCCCTGAAATGGAGGATTTTGAGGAAGAGTATACAGATCGCGAGGTTCGCGACGACGGCATCTACCTAGTCAAGAAGACCAGAACAGCGCAGCGGCCAAGGGTTGTCGAACTGCCTGTCCTCAACGAGGACGGTACTCGCGCTATGCAAGAGAAAGGTGTTCTCGACGCTGACGGCAACGTTGTCCGCGATGGAAGGAACCGCCCAATAGTCCAACAAGTCGCGGCCGTAGCTCCGGTGCCTGTGATGCGCAAGAAGGAGGTCAGGACCATCGAGGCGCGCCCCACTGGCGGCAAGACAATGGGTTTGCGGTATGACCAGTTGATGTTGCTGATGCTGGCGGACGGGTAAGCCCCTAGTCTTTATAAAATCGAGCGCCCGTCTGCTGGTTTTCCCTTTGATTTCCGATGACAAGCCGAAGGTCAAGGTGTGAGGCCCATGCCTCCAGCATTGGGCGCTCGATGAACATATTCAAATGAGGCTTCAGTGGCCGTTCATAGTCTGTGACCATGCGCTCAAACATGCTCCAGTACGGCGCGCTCTCCAAAAAGGTTATGTAGATCAGCCCGCCAGGCTTCAGGACGCGTTTCGCGTCGCGAAGGTAGACGTAGCTTTCCTGATGGAAAAGGTGGGTCAAGACGCTGAAGAAGCACACCATGTTCGCGCTTTCGTCACGGGCAGGGATGGAAATTTGCTGGTGAAGCACGAACTTGAAATGGTCGGGGCTGTTCTGACGAGCGTAGTCCAGCAAATCGGGAACGATGTCGGTCCCAAGATATTCGATGTCTGGCATTTTCCTGCCGAGCGCTGCGGCAACCCGGCCACTGCCGCACCCCACGTCAATAAGCGTGTGCCCCGATGAGAGACCGGCAGATATAAGAGCTGACGACAGTCCGTCACCGGCTCTTTCGTAAGAGCTTTCGCTACCAACGGCCTTCGACATGGCGGTTTCGAGCGGAAGCGTAGCCTTCATCTCGGCAACCATGTCGTTGTAGCTCTGAACGTAGTGTGGCTTTTCTGACACCGGGTTTCCTCACACAGATTTTCGCCAGTCAAACCACACCGCGCGCCATCGCGCAACACCTCACCACAACCGAAGGAAATGACCATGACGAACGCATCTGTGCGGGCGGCGGACCCTTATGCTGTCTACCGCCCATTCCTCGACCTCGTCGGC